>Ga0206131_10001476_pt1 | contig 30181 bp, 28 predicted proteins | sample Helgoland_Spring_FD_148636 | JGI IMG/M metagenome (GOLD analysis project Ga0206131, IMG submission 148636) | Pelagic subsurface seawater microbial communities from Kabeltonne, Helgoland, North Sea - Helgoland_Spring_Bloom_20160517_1 | ecosystem: Environmental > Aquatic > Marine > Epipelagic ...
TTCGTATGGGCTTTGTCGAAGCCAGCCTGGACGTCTTTTTCTGGGCGGCAGTGGTGTTGGTGGTGGGTTTTGCGATCAGCTGGTTCATCAAGGAAATCCCGCTTCGGGATAAGAGCGCCTCTCAAGAAGCGGCTGAGGAACGTCGCGCTGGACTGGGATAGCCAGCGGTCTAACTCACCCTGGGGTTTCCCCGGCGCAGAAGCAGTACTAATGTTTTGCTCGTGAAAAACATGTTCCGCCGCGGCGGGCCTGGTGCAGTGCTTGCAGCACTGAGCCTGGTGATTAGCGCCTGCGCATCCACACCCGTTAAGGAATCCGCCGAACCCGCGGAAAGTAAGTCCGCGGACTCGGTGGCAGAGGGTTCCGATTCGAGCGTGTTCACCCTGGAGCTAGGTGAGTCCCTGGGTATTGGTGGGGTCTCCCCCGAAATTATCGACACCGCCGATGGCGATTTCCTGCTTTTAGCGACAACAATGAACCAAGACAAAGTGTATCGCTCAGCTGATGGGACAACATTCACCCCGGATCCGGGCATGTCCCTCCCGATGGGAAGTGATTATTCGCTGGTTCAGCGCCCCGATGGTTCTTGGTTGCTGTACTTTGTCAGTTTTGATGTCCCACCGGGTGAACCAGGGGAACCCGGAAAGCCGATGGAACCCACGCCCATTGACCCCTCCAGCGTGAAGAAGACCGTGATGGTGGCCACCTCGGGCGACCTGAAGACGTTTAGCCCGGCGCAACCCACAGGGATTGGACAAGACAAACCAGGAATGGCCTGGGGTGTCCCCGACACCTACGTCGCCCCCGATGGCACCATCATGATGATGTGGGTGGATGAAGTCGAAGGCGAAAACTGGGAAGTGTTGCGCACAGCCAGCTCAGGCGATGGGCTCACCTTCACCCCCAGCGACGGTTTTGTGATAAGCGATGGATATGTTGACCCCTACATCGTGCGAGCAGAAGACGGAGATTGGGTTGCCTTACTTTCCACAACGCCTGCTCCCCAGCGTTTGCCCCAAAAAATCTTCCTAGCGCGCTCCCGTGACGGGCAAGTGTGGGACATTTCGCCCGAACCTCTGCTGGAATCCTCGGACAGAAACTACCTAGACCCGGGAGCCGTGCAAACAGGGCCTGGGGAATGGTTAGTGATTCTGAGCACCGTGGAGCTTGATAAAGCCCTCACCGGGCCCTACGACTATGTCAGCGCCATTCTGCGCGAGCAATAAGAATCACCCGAGCAAACTGGAGTGTGGACCGAGCGTCGCGCCGTGAAGGTTCGTGCAGTCCCGACGATCTCTAGTTTTCGTCGCCCAGACCCTTGCGGTCCTCTCGGCCAGACGGCGAGATTTCATCAAGCAAACTCAAGACATCGAGTCCCAAATTCGGCACGAAATATCCCTCCTCAACACCGATGTGTAGCACCTGCGTCGCCAGGGGGCCCTTTTTTTTCAAGGCAGAATTCAATCTGCGCTGATCTCAACGGGGCTGCAATTACAACAGCAGCATCTCAAAAAAGAGGATGTATTTCCCCTCATCAAAAGACTAGAAAAAGCTCTTTCCAGTATCCGATCTAGCAACGAAAACTCGATGGGCTTTGACGAGTTCCTTAATTCCCTGAGCACCATGTGGGGCGGCGTGGCACACATCACCCACACCATTTCCGCCGATGCCGCGGCAAGCCTAGAGGCAAGCGACACCAGTCAAGACGCTGTGCGCGAGGTCATCCGGGAATCAATCAATAACGCGATTTTTCATGGTTGCGCTTCCGAGGTGATCATCCGGGTCGATCACCTCAGCGACGATGTCTTGCACCTGGTGGTGGAAGACAACGGAAAAGGTCGGGATGGTGAGATGAATTTCGGCTTGGGAAGCAAACTAATGGACACTGTCACGCTGAATTGGACACTGCGCAAAGGCTCCCCGCACAACGGTTCTGGAGGCACATTTCGCTATCGAAGGTGTCCCTGCTGCACCGGCGCTTTAACACCTGAGCATTCGCGCTCAGGCAACTCTGCGAGACCAGTTAGGCTCAAGCAGTGGCACACCTCCTCGGCGCTCATCAAATCTCACTCGAGTACCCAACCAAAGTTGTCTTAGACACTGTGACGTTGGGCGTTGCCGATGGGGACCGCATCGGTGTCGTGGGTCGCAACGGGGATGGGAAATCCACCCTGATGCGCATTCTTGCCGAGCGCATTCCGCCGGATTCAGGGTCGGTCACAACCCGTGGAGGGATTCGTGTCGGAATGTTGGACCAGTCCGACACCATCCCCGAAGACCAGACCGTTTCATTTTCTGTGGTCGGGAACAAAGAGGACCACGAATGGGCCGGGGACTACCGGATTCGAGACGTTATTACCGGGTTATTGACCGATGTGCCCTGGGATGCCACCGTGGCAGAACTCAGTGGTGGCCAACGCCGCCGAGTATCCTTGGCAGCGCTTCTGGTGGGCGAATGGGACGTTATTTTCCTGGATGAGCCCACTAACCATTTGGATGTGGCCGGTGTGGCGTGGTTGGCCGAGCACCTGAATGCTCGATGGTCAAGTAATGCTGGTGGGCTCGTGGTCGTCACCCACGACCGGTGGTTCCTCGATGCGGCAACTACGTCCACCTGGGAAGTTCACGATCGCACCGTGAGCTTCTATGAGGGCGGCTATGCAGCCTATGTCTTACAACGCGTGGAGCGAGACCGCAGCGCAGCGGCATCTGAGGCACGGCGTCACAACCTTTTGCGCAAAGAACTCGCTTGGCTGCGCCGAGGGGCACCTGCTCGCACGACCAAACCCAAGTTCCGGATTGATGCCGCTAATGAACTCATTAGCAACGTTCCCGAAATTAGGGACCCCGTCACGTTGGCCAAAATGTCATCCCAGCGACTGGGTAAAAAAGTCATTGAATTAGATGACGTGTCCGTCGTGATTGAGGGAAAGACGATTCTGCACCCGCTTACCTGGCACTTAGGCCCCGGCGAGCGCACCGGAATTCTCGGCATCAATGGCGCTGGAAAAACGACGCTGATGAAATTGCTCGTAGGTTCGCTTACTCCCACCACAGGTCGAGTCAGCAGAGGTTCCACGGTCAAACTCGCAATTCTGGATCAACGCCTGGCTAGTTTGGATGAGGTGCAACAAGATCGCGTGAGCGAAGTCATTGCCCGTAAAAGGACGACCTATCACGCGGCAGGTGCCGATCTCACGCCCGCGCAACTATTAGAGCGACTCGGCTTCACCTCCGCTCATCTCTCCGCCCGGGTATTCGAGCTGAGCGGAGGCCAACGGCGACGCTTACAGTTACTTCTTCAGCTCTTGGAAGAGCCCAATGTGCTCCTTTTGGATGAGCCCACAAACGACCTTGATACTGACATGCTCACTGCCATGGAAGACCTGCTCGACACCTGGCCAGGAACCCTCATTGTGGTCTCTCACGATAGATATCTCATGGAACGGGTTACCGATCAGCAATACGCAGTTTTAGACGGTCACTTCCGCCACCTCCCCAAGGGAGTTGACCAGTATTTGACCCTTCAACGAGATCGATCCCCGGCAAGCCTCGCCGAGCTGGCAGGTCACGGAATCGAAGAAGATGTCTCCCCCGACGAAGCCCCCTCCTCGACGCTCCGCCCCGGCAGTAGTGAACACCGCAGCGCAGAAAAAGAACACGCCAGTCTCACACGCAAAATGGGCACCATTTCCACCAAAATCGCCGACATTGACCAGGTGCTGGTGGAGACAGATCCAGGCGATCATGAGCGCTTGAGCGAACTAGCGCGCTCACGCCACGAACTTCAATCCGAGATGAACACACTGGAAAACAGATGGCTCGAACTCGCTGACTTACTGGGCTAAGCCCAGACCGTCAAAGCCTCATCAGCGCGTGTGCGAAGCAGCGAGGTCCACTACCGTGCCAAAAATCGTGACTGAGTCAGTGACCTTCTTTTTCTAAAGCTAAGGCAAACGCCCCCTGATCTAGTCCCGCTTCGAGGTATGTGGCGGAAATTCGACTTTCTGAGACCACAGTACCGAGGATGAATCCATCGAGATCAGAGGCAAAAAATTCACCCGAGTCATGGAGTGACCCGGAAAAAATCTCGGCTTCGCTCCATTCTCCACCGATTTCGCGCCAATACTTTAAACCCACAAAGACGTCTCCTGAGCCTTCCTCTATGACGAAGCGGACTTCCCTCTCCTGCCATTGGCCATTTTCATACCCAATATTGCTCCCCACCCATGTTCCTACGAGAGAACTAGCATCAGGACTATTAGAGGACTCTCCGGTAGCGCAGCCGGCAATGGATAGGCTCAGGCCCGCAAAAGGACAACTGCGAGAACAATATTCTTCATAAAGACCATGCTAAGCCCATTCTTCCTCATGACAAATCTAGGAACGAGCTCCCCTGTGGAGCAACACGCCCATTCGCGCGACCCCGCTCCTGCGGGTCGCAGGAGCGGGGTCAACCCCAGGGACGACTGGTGATAGACAGCATCCCAGGGCGCCGCCTTCCCGCTGTGCTTGGGGCGACTTCGGATCAGGATCACCAAATGACACCGGCGCGATTAATTACATATCTGTCACATATAGCTCTGTATTTATCAAGAGCGACAGGGTACTTTAGAGGAATGGCAAATCATGAGTTCCCCAAGGTCTTGCGCGGTTACGACATGGAAGTCGTGGAGACAAGACTCACTGAGCTTGATGAAGAAGTTGCCTCCCTGCGCGAGCAACTGACTGAGGCCACCGAAGCCAACACTGCTTTGCGGCTGAACATTCTCAAACAGGTCGAGCAAGCCGGAGCGGAAGCCGCAGTGGTTCTCAATCACGCCCGAAGCGAAGCAACCAGAATTCGCGAACTGGCAGAGGGGGACGCGGCAACGATTGCCGAAGAAGCGTCACGCAGCAGGCGAGAACTGGTGGCAGAGGCGTCACAAGCGAAAGACCTCGCCCTCAGCGAGCTAGAAGCCCAGCGTTCAGAGGAAGCCGAGATCATGGCGAGGGCCAAGGCTCGAGCCAAAGAAATTCTCAAGGAAGCCTCCGCACGCGCCCAAAAATTCGAAGCCGAGGCTCAAGCGACTTTGGAAAAATCCCAGCGACTTTCCCAGGAAACAAAAGATGAATTACGCCTCCAAAAACTGGAAATTGATCGAATGGAAATGGACATCCGTGAGCAAGCAGACGCCTACGCGTTGCGCGTATACCGAGAAGCTGACGAATATACAAAGAAGGCGCAAAGCAGAGCGTTAGACCTGGAAAATCAGGCCGAGGAAATACTTACCAATGCCAGGAAAAACGCGCAAGAAACGACCGCGCGAGCATTGGCCACGGGTAAACGTAACCTCGAAGATGCACTCGCAGTGGTTGACTCTATTTTCTCCGAATTCAATGGTTCCATTATCGATGTCTCACGGATTCGACAAGTTTTGGGAGACTCCGTCGAACGACTCTCGATTGCCCAGGTTCCACCGCAAGAATCTCTGCCCGATCAGAAACCCACGGCAGTCGTCACTGACATATCAGAGCCTTCTAGCTAGTCTTCTGCTTGGTGGCACGGCATGACAAACGCCACGGGAATCGCAGAACTCATGCAGTCTCAGCGAAACCTACTTAGTCGGTGTTGCTCTAGCTAACACAGTGTCGGCAGCGCGCGAGAGAAAAATGGCAAACACTAGCGCCACGACGATCCCAGCACTCACCAACAGCTCAATAACTGCCCTCTCGAAACTCTCGTGGGGCTTCTCTGCACCCAAGGTCATCGATGCTCCAACCGTGAGAATGTGACGCACCGCGGCAATAATGCCAATAATCAAGAAGTTCTGAAGTTGAAAAACCCCATCGGTGTATCGGGCTATAACCGTGCGAAGAATTTCCAAAATGATGACAATAAACAACACGTCATTGATGGCCTGAATCATCCCTGTGGGGAAAAACGGGGAGGTCGTAAAGACTCTCACCACACTGTAAATCAGGGCCGCAACAGCAATTCCAAAAAGGAAAATCCCGAGCACCAGATGGAACACATCCTCTATGCCTTCGGCCCAGCGAGTGGGAACAAGGCTCTTTCTCGAAGAGTGATTTTTCGTCGTCATAGCCACAGCTTAGGGCTGAATGAGAGGATTTCAAGGTACAACAACGAGCTGAGGGACGAAAAAGCACGTGGGCAAGAAGTATCTCAAGCATTGACTCCTCTGCTTTAGACGCTGCGTGTTCAGGTGAGAAACGCCCGCCACGCGACTGCAGTGCCTACTGACACAAGAAGGAGTTCGTCACTTTCCAGATTAAAAGAATATGCAAAAACCAGCTTCAAAAATTAACTCAAATCGCGTTGACTGCCTGTTCTACGAGCCCACCTAACCCAAGAAGGATCCCAACCGCATTGAATGGGATGGAACAGCCACGAGGTCATTCCTGGCGTTGGGATTTCATAACCTTGAGAACGTCCACCGCCGATTTAATTTTTCGCTCTTCTATCAAGGTGGTCAATCCAAGATCATCGAGGCTTTTGTAAGTCATCTCGCGACGACCAATCACGAACCAAATACCCTTCGCCGTGCGGGTGGAGTTGTTCTGATACAGGTGCGGCCGGTTTGCGTCAAAACAGAAGGAGTCCCCAGGTAGCAACGTGTACTCCTCGAAATCAATCTTCAGGGTCAACTCACCTTCGATCAAAACCCCATACTCCAGCGCAGTGTGCCGCATTAGTTTTCCCTCAACGGAGCTGGAGCCTCCGGGTGAATAAGTCACAATCAGAGGATCGGCAACGTTACTACCCCCATCGGCTAGACGCTCCCAAACGACGCCATTCTCCATTTCGATAGTGGGCATGTCGCTTGAACGTTGGACCACGGCATCCGAGGCGCCGGTGCCTCGCTCGGGCGTCTGAGCCACGGTCAAGCTCGGACGATGCTGGCCCATCAAACCATCTAGAGAGACCCCCAGGTGATTAACCAGGGCGTAAAGAGTCGAGACGGAGGGTTGAGTCTTGCCCGTTTCAACCTGAGAAAGCAAACTAGCCGAAACTCCGACGGCGGTTGCAACGCTACGAAGACTAAGTTTTTTCGACTCACGAATTCGGCGAAGTTCAGCACCTACATCAAGGTTCATTTTCTCTCCATCGCAACTTTACCCATACGAATTTGGACTTCTCTTTAAACTCACAACCCGGACAGATATGACAGTGGGTTTCTACTTGCGCCGCTGGCGGGCCAGTGAATACAAAACTGCCGCGATCAAAATAAGCCCACCTTGCAAAACATACTGCCACGTCTGGGTTAGGCCCAGGAAAACTGTCGCGTTTAGCACCTGAATGAGCAACAAAGAACCCAGAAGCGTCCCCACGAAGCTTCCTCGACCGCCAAGCAAACTTGTACCCCCCAACACTACCGCAGTGATGCTCGAGAGCGTATAACCAATGCCCTGAGATGGGTCACCAACGCCGAGTTGGGCAGTAAGAAGAACTGCTCCAAAGAGGGTGAAGATAGAAGTGAGAACATATCCACTAATCACGATCTTGTTGGTCTGAACCCCTACCCGACGGGCTGCTTCCTCTTCTGACCCGACAGCGCGAATCTTCCAACCCCACGGCCTCGAACGCAACTGCCATTCCATCAGCGCCACCGCAAGAACCAGAACAACAAAAGCTAGCGGAATGGGGCCCACCTTATAGGTGATCACCGAGGTGATATCCACATTTATGAAACCACCGGGACTATCGCGCAGCACAAAACTGAGCCCCTGCAAAGCTATGTACGTTGCCAAGGTGGCGGCAACGGCAGTAAACCTCACAAACCTAATCAACACCCCATTAAAGAGACCCACAGCAATAGACACGGCAAGCATGGCCAACAATCCGAACAACAGCGAGGCCACGGTGAACTCATCTGTTGCAAAAAATGAAATCACCACAACTAGGAGGCCCGCCAGGGGCCCAACCGACAGATCCAAGCCACCCGTTAGTAACGCAATTGTCTGGCCCAAAGCTATGAATCCAAGTGCGGTCCCAAGGAGCAACATCGAGGAAATGTTGAACAAACTCAAATATTTATCATTGGTGCTCAGGATGTAAGCACCCAACCCAAACATGACAAAAAGCAAAAGGGCTGATGGGGCATAATCGCCGCGCGCAAACCGCCAGAATTTCGACAGCTGGGAGCTACGGTCATTTTTTAGATCTTCGAGTCGCAGACGACCGGTGTCAACAACTTGCATTGTAGAGGTGACCGCGGCATGAATCATGTTTGCTTCGGTAATCTCATCGCCTACGAGGTCGCGGACTACGTGGCCTCGAGACATCACATAGACGGTGTCGCACAATCCCTCAAGCTCTTTGGCATCTGAAGAAGCGATAATCACGGGAATTCCTGACTGCGAAACATCCCTCAAGATTTGGTACAGCTCTGCCCGGGCGCCGACGTCAACCCCCTGGGTTGGCTCGTCAGCCACCACAATGAGTGGCTTCGAGAGCAAAGCACGTGAGAGGACAACTTTTTGTTGATTCCCGCCCGAAAGCGACGACACTAATGCCTCTGGTGACGCAGTTTTAACCGAAAGTGATTGGAAGACCTGATTCACTTCCCGCTCTTCCTCTTTCCTAGAGAGAAAGAGTCCTCGGCGGAATTGTTTCAAGGCTGCCACGGCGGCGTTCTCCCGAACCGACATCCGCATCATCAAACCTTCACGCTGACGATCGGCAGGCATCATTGCCGCCTCGGTTAGTAGCTCTCTGGTTTTGCGCTCTTGGCCATTGATGTGAACGCTCCCTTCGAAGGGTTCCAATCCGGCTAGAGCTCTTAACAATTCGCTTTGTCCGTTGCCCACCACACCAGCAATACCAATAATTTGACCAGGGTAGGCCTTGATGTTCACGCCGGTGAAGCCACTACCGCGGAGCTCCTTCACAACAAAATTGGGCGTCGCACCCTTTTGTAAACTGTGTTTGCTAGGAAATGTCGAGGTGAGTTCTCGACCAATAATGAGGGCAAGTAGCTCCCCGTCATTAATGTCGCCCACCGGGGACGTCTGACGGTGTTCGCCATCTCGCAAGACTGTGACCCGGGTCGCGACCCGGCGAACCTCGGCAAGTCGATGAGTGATGTAGACAACCGAGGTGCCTGCCTCCACGGCCTTGCGAATGAGCTCAAACAGGAGATCCACTGATTCTTGGCCTAGTGGTGCAGTGGGCTCATCAAGAATTAAGACCTTAGGTTTGAGTGCCAAAGCTTTTGCGATTTCCAAAAGATGTTTCGCCGCGACGCTGAGCTCCTCTACTCGTTCGTTGAGATGAACGTCAAGGTTGACCATTTCTAGGAGGCTCTGAGAAAATTCACGATCAGTTTGCCCAGCAGGAAAAGCATCTCGGGGCAACGCCACTTGGATATTTTCCAATACCGTAAGATCTGGCATAACAGCAGGATGCTGGTGAACTATCGCTATTCCCAGTGCAATCGCAAGGGAAGGGTCGAGGTTGCTAACCTCTTGTCCATCAAATCTGACCTGACCCGATGTGGGCGCGAGCGTCCCAGTGGCAACATTCATCAATGTCGATTTACCAGCACCATTTTCACCAAGTAACGCATGAACCTCTCCTGGGCGAACGTCAAAAGAGACGTTGGTCAAGGCCGGAACCCCGGAAAATTCCTTCGAGATGCCTAAGAGTTCCAGGATGGGAACTTGGTCACTGGTAGAGGTTGTCATCACTTAAGCCTGTCTAGTCGAACAATCAGATGTTTGTTTCCTCCTGAGGCAGATAGTGCACTGCCCCAGGAGGAAACAAAGGTTTTACTACTTCAGCAGTGCGGCCTGAGCGTCACCGTCAAGCTGAGCCGAGAGGTAGATATCCATAGGCAGATCGGAACGGCACTGAACCCCAGAAGGGCTGCTCGAAATTGAGTCCTCGAACTTGGGGTGAATGAATCCGTCACCCTTCTCGGGAACTACGCCTCCGGTGGCCTTAGCGATAGCAGTCTGAACAGCCAAACGCACGTTGTCGTTACCGGTGGCAACGGACATCATGTCAAAGCCGGTCCCTGCATCCTGCTGCTCCTGCCAGAAGCAACCAAGAAGGTTACCGTCTGAGGTTGCGAGAGCTGGAATGGGACGACCACTCTTGGTGAACTCAGGAAGAGCACCCACCAGCGAAGGACCGAAGTCGGAGAAGATGATGTCGATTTCGGGGTACTTAGCAATGGCTGCGGTGAGGACCTGCTGCGTGAGCGCAGGATCCCAGTTGGTAACCTCGAAGGGCTGCTCACCGATGAATTCATACTTAGCGTCAGAGAGGAGCTCCTTGGCGCCAGTTCCCTCGTCTTCACCCTGACTGTTTCCAGCAGGACCGCTCAAGAAGAGAATCTTTGCACCATCGGGGAAGTTTTCCAAGGTCCACTCAGCCCAGTCGCGACCTGACTGGAAGAAGTCGGCGCCGATCCAAACATCGTAATCAACTCCATCTTCTCCACCTGGGTTTACGCGGTAAGGCACCGTGACGACTCCAGCTTCATAGGCACTACGCAGTGCTGGCAACATAGCTTCACCTGCGTCTGGGAAGACGACAATAGCGTCTACACCAGTTGCGACCATGGACTGAATGTCAGAAATTGCTTTCTGGGTGTCACCCTGACCATCTGCATAGAGATACTCAGTAACACTGGGGCACTTCTTGGCTTCTTCTTCACCACTTGCTGTGGTGACCAGACGCCAGCTGTTACCGCCAAAACCATCGAGCAGGCCGAATGAGATTTCATTTGGTCCACACCATGAGGGCACATCGGCCGCATCCGTTGTTTCTGATGTGGTCGAGTCACCAGCTGCATCGCTGGCTGCATCTTCGGTTGAGCCTCCGTCGGCGCTACACGCCGTCAGGGCCAAACCAGCAATACCTGCGACGGCAAGCGCCTGCAAGATTATGCGTTGACGTGTGATCATACGATCTTCCTCCATTGTTCGTTGCGCAACTTTTGTGATTGCGCGTTGTCATCCGCGTGCTGATGCACTACGAATTTTCTCTCCCAGACGATGGGTTCATCGCCTGAAATCTGCGTCGGACCTCGGACCAATCGATGGTGTAGATTGCAACACCGATGGTGAACGCTGCGGCTTGCACGAGGGTTCGGACCGCGTACGGGACTCCCAGAGCTAAAACAAACTGATCAAGTTGACGCAAAAACAGGGCCGCCAGAGCCGTCGCAAGGGGAAAACCTCGACCGCCTAGCAGCGAGGTTCCCCCGAGAACAACCACCGCGACAGATGGGAGCAGGTACGAGTTTCCCATGTAAGCAGTCGGCTGGCTAGTCACCCCAGCAAGAATTATCCCGCCAATGAGATACAGCAATTGGGCCCATACGTAGGAGAGCCCATTAATTCGCTTTACTTTCAACCCAAGAACCATGGCGGCAGGTCGACTGGCGCCAGCGGCCTCGAACTGACGCCCCGCAACTGTTTTCTTGATGATCGCAGACACAATTACTAACACCAATACTGCGAAGTAAACAGAATTGGGTATTCCCAACGTCCGATCTCCAGCAACCGTGCGGAGCAACTGCGCGGTTGCGCGGGGTGTCCCGCCTGAGATCCCCAAAATGGCTCCAAAGAGGAGCGCATTAGTTCCTAGGGTGGCGATGATCGGGTTCAATCCAATGCCACCAATAAGAAAAGCATTCAGCAGTCCAGCTCCGATCGCCCAGAGCAGAGCTATCCCAATTGCAGGGAGAATGAGAGAATCCTCACCGGTTGGGTAGTGGCTGATAATAACAATGGCAAGGGACATCGAGCCTGGAACAGAAAGATCAATTCCACCCTGCTGAACTACGAGCATCTGCCCAAGCCCAATAATCGCGAGCACCGCGGCAAAAGGGAGCATTCCGAGAACTGCTCCCGAGGAAACACTCGACGGTGCAACCACGAGCCCCAGCACAAACAGAACTACAAGTGCCGCTACGACTGTTGTGACTCCTTTAGAAGGAGCGAGTCGGAACGATTTAGACTGCGTTCCAGTGGTAGTCACTACTTTCTCCTTCGAAACTAGTTGAGGTACACGACCTGCACAAAGTGTTGAGTGACACTTTATAAAACTAACCGAGTGTTTACAAGTTACGACACATAACAATTCCAACACGGTCTGCAAGGGGCACCCTCATGCACCACGTCCTTCATAAATTTTGCGGAGAGAAAAGCAGCAAAGCCAACTTCCAGCTCAGACGAAGTTCTGTCAAACCGCCTTGTTTATAGGCGGGAAAACGTTACTTCACCGGCTCCGTGATGTCTCGCCTCTCCGCACCGCCTGCGGCGAATTTTGGCAGATGGCGGGCAGTTTCCGCCGAGGCGCAAAGATACCTAAACGGAAAACCTTGCGGGAGGTTTCGCGACTGCACAAAGTTAGCTATCGTTTATCTAAAGTGAACAACTAGAGAAAGGTTTCTCCATGTCAGCTAGCTCGCAAGGACGCGCACTCGTCGTCGGTGTAACGGGAATTGTTGGCCAAACAGTTGCACGTCAACTAATCGGACAAGGATGGGATGTCCACGGCATTTCGCGCAGACACACAACCGACATAGCCGGAGTCACTCAAATTAGTGTGGACCTGCTAGACGCGCAGGCAGTCAAAACTGCTCTCCAAGACCTCAAGCCGCAAATAGTAATCATCACTGCCTGGATCCGGAAGGAAACAGAGCTGGAGAACATTGAGGTGAATTCTGCTACGTTGCGCAACTTGTTCTCGGCCCTTGAGCCTGCTGGGGGCGTGAAACACGTGGCGTTGCTGACAGGGTTGAAACACTATCTCGGCCCGTTCGATGATTATGCGACGGCAGTCATGGCGGAAACGCCGTTTCACGAAAGCGAGCCCCGTTTACCGAACCCCAACTTCTACTATGCCCAGGAAGACGAGCTTTTTGCGGCGTCAGAAAAACAGGGGTTCACGTGGAGCGTCCACCGGGCTCACACTGTGTTTGGTTTCGCCGTGGACAACGCTATGAACATGGTTCTCACGCTTTCCGTCTACGCCACAATCTGCAAGGAACTCAACCAGCCTTTCATCTTCCCCGGTTCACAAGAACAGTGGAACGGTGTCATTGACGTTACCGATGCGGACCTACTGGGTGAGCAGTTGATTTGGGCGTGTACCCATAAGGAAGCCCAAAACGAGGCGTTCAATATCGCCAATGGGGACACTTTCCGCTGGCGCTGGCTATGGCCACAAATTGCAGAACATTTCGGTGTGAAATGGGAGGCGCCCACAGCTCAACTGAACCCTCTTGAAGACCAAATGGCTGCGAGTGCAGAAATTTGGAAAACCATCGCTGAACGGGAGGGGCTTGTTGAGCCCGACGTCACAAGGCTTGCTTCGTGGTGGCACAGCGACAGCGACCTAGGGCGCCAGATTGAGTGCTTCACGGACATGACGAAGTCAAAAGAAGCAGGCTTCCTAGGGTTCCGAAACACACCGAAGAGTTTTGTAGAGAAAGTGGCGCAGTACAGACTGGCCAAAATTATTCCTTAGGTCTTGTGGAAAAAGTATGAGGCGGGGCCAGCGTACCGCTGGCCCCGCCTCATACTTTTTGGAAACTAGAGGGAAGCGGTGAATTCGATGTGTGCCTTGATGTTGTTGGCGGGATCTTGAGCTGCATCCACGGCACTCACAGCCTCGTCCACGACAAAACGGTTTGTCACTAGCGGAGACAAATCGATGCCTTTGTTTGCCATGAATCTCAGGGTGTCTGGCCAAACACCGGGGGAACCAATCGACCCCGTGATGGACAATTCTTTAGACTGAATCAACCCAAGCTTGGCTGGCGCCTCGCGGCCAACATCAATCCCGATGAATCCAACTCGCCCTTTGAATGCTGCAATCTCGAGAGCTTGAGCCATCACAGCGGGGTTCCCGGTTGCCTCAATTACTACGTTGGCACCCTTTCCTCCTGTTATGTCAGCCAAAGTTTTGACCAAAGCGTCGGGGCTGACAACATAATCGGCTCCAAGCTTTTTTGCTGCCTCTTGACGATGGGCAACGGGCTCGACGACAAGAGTCACGGCGCCGAGAGCTTTAGCGCCTGCCGTTACAGCGAGACCAATCGGGCCGGCCCCCAGGACCACCAAGACATCAGAGGCGTTGACATTACCAACCCTCATTAGAGCGTAATAGGCAACACTAAATGGCTCCACTAAGGCTCCATTGGTGTAGTCCACGGCATCCGGCAATTTGTGGAGCCAAGATTCCTTTGCTGTGAAGAACTCGGCGGCAGCACCACTGATACTGAAACCGAAGTGATCATCGCCAATCACACATTCTCCAACGACGCGATCTCCCAGTTTGAGACCCTTCACACTGGGACCCACTTTGACAACCTCACCTGACCATTCATGGCCTGGGATTAGAGGGTACTGAAAAGGAATGATGTATCGTCCCTCGAGAAGCTCGATATCGGAATGGCACACACCGACAGATCGTGCGGCGACAAGGACTTCATCATCAGAAATTTCGGGGACAGGTAACTCCGAAACTGCGGGTTTGTTTTTTTCGATGTACTGGAGCGCCTTCATTGTTGTATACCTTTCTTATTTAGCTTGGACGAGAACCTTTGCCATCTCCCCTGTTGGAGAGAGCAGCTCCTCGAATCCTTTTCCTACAATGTCGTGCATGCTGATTTTGGCGCTCACGACTTTTTCCACCGGAAGGCCCTTATTTCCGATTAAATCTATAATCCGAGGCCAGTCGGTCACCGGGTAACACCAAGTACCCCGGAGAGTGATGTCGAACTCCGAGAGAATCATTGGATCGATCGATGCGGGCTTAGTGTGCAGTCCGGTCTGAGCAATGGTGCCAGCCTTACGCACCGCGGACAATGCGGTTTGAAGAGCCTTTTCGTTTCCAGAGCATTCAATCACGGCGTCAACACCGATACCGCCGGTCAAATCCTTAATCTCGGCTACGACGTCAATCTTTGTTGGGTCGAGCAAAACGCCAATATCTAGGGATTTAGCGAGCGCCTGACGATTGGGGTTCACCTCCGATATAAAAACTGTGGCACCAAGGTGAGCAGCGTACAACGATGCAAGAGCACCAATGGGGCCCGCACCGGTTATGAGAACGGTGTCCCCCGGGCGAACTCCCGCGGAGTCGACACCATAGGCGGCCACAGCGGTGGGCTCAACCAAGGCCCCCTGCTCATCACTCATCGAGTCAGGAAGCTTCGCAACCGACATTGCTGGAACAACAGCTTCCTCGGCAATCCCACCCCACTCATAACTGAGCCCCACACAGGCCATGGTCCTACAAAGATGATTTAGCCCACGCTGGCAGTAGTAACAAGAACCGCAAAATAACAGTGGCATTACCGAGACGCGATCGCCCACAACAACGTTGGTCACTCCGGTCCCGACCTCAAGAATCTGACCCGAAAATTCATGTCCAAGAATTTGTGGCGCGTGCGACCCATTCAGTGCGTGCGGTTTGGTAGGGATAACAATGGGCCCAACCGCGTACTCATGCAAATCGGTTCCGCAAATTCCACACCAGTACGGCTTTACTCTGACCTCGTATGGGCCAACCGAACTGGGGGACGAAACCTCGTCAATCCGAATGTCTTTTGCGTCGTAAAAAACAGCTGCCTTCATAATTTTTCCTCTTTCAGGCTTGACTTGGGGTTTGGGGGTCGAAAAGAACTTTTCCCTGAATCTGGCCTGTTGCAAGGCGATCCAGTTGTGCAACCAAATCAGTAAGAGGGAACACCCCTTCCAGCAACTCATCTGCCAGGCGTGTGGAACTGAGTATTTCCAGTGCTGGAGGAATATCCTGACCGCACACATGGGCCAGGGTGGTTTGCATGGTTATCTCACTCATCACAATGTAGTGAATGTTTATTTCTTGTGGCTTGGAGGGTAAACCGACTTGCAACAAGGTTCCGCCTTGCCTAAGCCAGCTTGCACCTCGGTCTATTTGGCCCGGCGCACCGCTAGCTTCAATCACCACATCGGCTCCCAAAACTCCGAGGGCCGCCCTCACATTCGCATCGGTGTCTTCATCAACCGCCACAATCTTGTCCGCGCCGAGCCTGGCGGCACGGTCGAGACGCTCACCTGCGAAATCAACCACTATCACTTTCGCGTTATACAAATGTTTCAGGCCGGCGAGCACAAATGTCCCAATTGCTCCCGCTCCTATGAGGACCAGGGTGTCACCAGACTTAACTCCTGCTCTTCTTGCGGCGTGAAGTCCAACAGCCAGTGGCTGAGCAAGACCAGCTCTGTCGTCACTCAACCCTTTCGGCAATGCAACAAGAGTGGAAATGGGAACCGCCACAAACTCTGCCATCCCGCCATGGCGGTTAAGCCCATGGGTAACATACTGCTGACAGAGATTCGTTCTACCTTCGAGACAACGAGGACATAAACCGCAGGAAATGCCAGCACCACTCGCCGCACGATCACCGAGAGCCCACCCCGTGACTCCTGTTCCCAGTTCCACAATCTCGCCAATGAACTCATGACCAAGAATCAGCGGCCCCATGTGACCGCTGACGGGATGAGGCTTGTTCAGCGGAAAAATGATGGGGCCAGACTTCCACTCTGAGGCGTCAGTCCCACACATACCACTTCTCGTAACCTTCAGTAGTACTTCGCCATCGCCCGGGACTGGCCGCTCCCAATCTTCAATACGAACATCACGAGGCCCGTAATATACAGCTGCCTTCATTTCTGTCATCTCTCAGTCGGTCCCAACCCAGGCCGGTTATTATTCTCCGCGTCCAGCAGCTGTGTTCAGGTGGGATTGTGATTCACGTTGCAGGTTGAGCGGACCATTCACCCCGATATAGCGCCTTCCGGCAACCAACAATTCCTCGGCAGGGAACTTAGTAATAACCTCGGCACCGGTCGCCGTTACGACAACCTCCTCTTCAATACGCGCAGCCCCGATACCGTCAGCACTTGGCCAATAGGTCTCTAAAGCAAAAACCATTCCCTCTTTGAGCACCTCTGGGTACTCGAGCGAGACGAGTCTAGAGAAAATTGGTTTCTCCCAGATGGACAAGCCAACACCGTGACCATACTGGAGAGCGAACGCTGCTTCCTCATCTGGGAAACCGAATTCTTCGGCTTTTGGCCAGACTTTCACAATGTCAGCCGTCGTAGCGCCGGGCTTGACCAAAGCAATAGCCCTATCCATGTACTGGCGAGCAATCTGGTACGCATCGCGCTGCGCGCTAGACGCTGATCCCACGGCAAACGTTCGGTAGTAGCAGGTTCGGTAGCCCTGGTGGGAATGAAGAATGTCAAAGAATGCAGGGTCTCCAGGTCTAATTAACCGGTCCGAGAAAACGTGAGGGTGGGGGGAACAACGCTCACCAGAGATGGCATTGACACCCTCAACATATTCAGAACCCAAATCGTAGAGAGTCTTGGCAACAAGCCCTACGGCTTCGTTCTCTCGAACTCCAGGGGTCAGAAACTCATACAATTTTTCATAGGCCGCGTCCACCATGGAACACGCCTGGGTCAACAACGAAATCTCGTCCTTCGACTTAATCGCACGAGCATTCAAAAAAACCTGTTGGCCATCTACGATCTGAATACCGACTTTTTGCATGGCAAAAAGAATCGGCAGCTCTATCAGGTCAACTCCCAGAGGCTCCCCTAACAGGCCGAATTTCTCAAGCTCACGCTTCACCTTTGCGGCAACGCCTTCGGCGATACCAGCATCAGGGTTGAAAGCGCCCCGCAAGGTAGAAATCCCCGCTCGTGCACCTGACTCCAACCTAGGTTTGGCCGCACCATGATGGGGGGCATGTGGATCAGCATCCGCCTCCGTCGTTGTGGTGTCCAGCCAGGGGTTATACAACTTGTGATGTTTGGCAGCTGAACCAAAATCCCACACAATCGGATCCGAGTGGCGGGTGATAAGGGCAAAGCGAATTGCCTTGTCCATGGCCCAAGTTCCGATATGGGTTGCAGACATGTATCGGATGTTAGAGAAATCAAATGCCAGCAACGCACCTAGGTCTGATTCCTCCAGATGCCTGCGCAGGGAAGCCAATCGATCAGACCGCAACCGATCAAAATTAATGCGTTCTTCCCAGTCGACCGCATTGGTGCCAAAAGTAGCAATAGGCATTTGAATTTCTCTTTCTCGTGGTGTTAATTCGCGGTATGAACTGGCGTTAAACCAGAATCATCCCGCCTTCAATCGGAATAATCTGACCTGTGATGTAATCGGAGTCTGAACAAGCCAGAAAGACCCCCGTGGGCACAATATCTTCTGGAAGAGCCGGCCGGCCAAGGAGAATTTGGCTTGAAAGTTTGTCCATCTTCCCGTCTGCTTCGCCGATGTCATCCAACTCTTGATCGAGTTTTACCCACAGCGGGGTGTCCACTACACCGGGGGCAAAACCATTCACGGTGATTCCATGATCAGCCCACGCGCGAGCGCCAGACTGAGTGAGCGCGATTACTGCCGACTTGGCGGCGCTGTATGGCGCAAAACTTGGGAAACCTGTCCGACCTGCAATCGAGGCGGTATTGACAATCTTTCCGCCTCCACCCTGCGAAATGAACTGCTTAGTCGCTTCCTGCATACCCACCAAAACACCCCAAACATTTACTCGCATGATCAGATTGAAATTGTCTTCGGTAACATCAAGCATCTTCATGGGCGAGTTCATGCCGGCATTGTTGAAGTAGGAATCCAATCGACCAAACTCGGCCACTGTCGCAGAAATGCCGGCTTTTACATCCTCGCGGTTAGCGACATCCATCTGCACGGCGATGGCCCGTCCCCCGCGTCCAACAATGCCCTCTGCAACGGCCTGAGCTTTGTCTATATCAAGGTCAGCGATCGTCACGGCGGCGCCCTCTTCTGCGAAGCCCTTGCACAGCGCCTCACCTATTCCCGAGGCTCCACCGGTAACTAATATGACACGTTTGTTGAGACGGTTTACCACGATAATCCTCCTCGATTTCACTGGCGTCAATCCAAACAGTCTGTTCAGTATAGATGAACTTTGTCAAGACGGAGAAATAAAATGGTATCTCCTTGAAACATCCCTCAGCGATGGTGTGGCGCGCGGTTTACTAGCAAAACAATGGGGTGTACTCATTATGCGCGGATGATTTCGCCGGCAATACGAGTGTTTACTGTTGAACATTTCCGTTCTATAGTGTTGAGTGAGAGTGCAAGGTATGCACGCTACGACGTCACACTATGGGAGCAATCAATGACGATGCGATCGATACACCACACCGGAATCATCGTAAAGAACCTCGACAGATCTATTTACTTTTATCACGACATTCTCGGACTTGAGTTCTCGAATGAACCAAGCCCATGGTTTGAAGGAGAAGAGTTGGCCTCCGCTGTGGGAGTCCCCGGAGCGAAGCTGCGACAGGTGTCTCTCTGGGTAGGCGAAAACGCGACATTGGAATTACTGGAATACGCAAACAGGCCAGCTGATAACAACACCCCCATCCAACAGAATTACCTGGGCGCAGGTCACGTGGCCTTCTTGGTCGACGATATGGATTCCAAAGTCGCCGAACTCAAGGACAAGGGAGTTGAATTTCTATCGGAGCCCAACACTGTAGACGAGGGTGTGCTCTCAGGTTGGCGCTGGGTGTATTTCCACGACCCTGACAAGATTCCGCTCGAGTTAGTTGAGCTCCGCTACTACAAGGAAGAAGACCGCAAACGTGGAATTGCTGAGTATCTGGCAACCAGGCCTTCACTGGAGAGTTTAGGTTAGGCCTCAACAAGGTCCCTCTCGGTTCCAACGGAGCGCATCGGTGAATCGAGGGGGCCTTCTTTTGGGTGACCTCCCCACCAAATCGCCGATTGGAGCGAACCAATGAGCATTACGAAAATTGCCGTGTTGGGCACTGGCGCTAATGGGGCAAGCATCGCTGCCGATTTCGTCAAAGCTGGCCTGGATGTCACCCTCATTGAGCAGTGGCCAGACCACGTAGAGGCGATGAATAAAAATGGGCTGACCGTGAAAATGCCCGAGAGAACTGAACATACAGAGGTTTATGCAATCCACCTGTGCCAGGTCGCAGAGCTGAAGACCACATTCGACCTGGTCTTCATTCTGGTCAAGGCCTATGACACTCGGTGGGCCGCAGAGCTGATTAAACCTGTGCTCAGCGATTCAGCAATTGTCGTGGGGCTACAAAACGGTATGTCCATCAATGATCTCGCAGATGTTTTGGGCCCAGATCGCTCCATGGGTGCGGTGATTGAATGCTGCTCAAACATGTTCGAACCGGGCGTGTGCATCCGAGAGACTCCGCCCGAGGAATCGTGGTTCGGTTTGGGCGGTCTATCCGAAATCTCCCATTCCCGCGCTGAAGAAGTCGCAGAAATCCTGCGCCACGCAGGAACTGTTCAAGTTTACGACGACATCCGGTCTGCGAAATGGATGAAGCTGGTTGCTAATGCCTCAGAGCTTGTTACCTCAGCGATCCTCGATGTTCCTTTATTTGATGCAGTTGCCGATCCCAAAATGCGAAAATTTATGGAGGACAACGCCAAGGAGGCGCTGGCCGTCTGTCTGGCTAGCGGCTCCCGCATTGTTCCTATTTTTGGCTTCACCGTTGCGGATCAGGAGCCGGACACCTACGCGGTCAACCTACTAAACGAAGTCCTCAAGCGTTTTTCTTTTCCCGATACTCTCACCACTGTTCTTCAGGACTGGAGAAAGGGACGGCGGGCCGAAATCAACGATATCAACGGGCTCGTCGTGTCAGAGGGCTTGCGCCTAGGCATCCCCACTCCTGCAAACTCCATGACTCTGCGGCTTGCCAGCGAAATCGAATCGGGTGTGCGTAAAGCGGAGCCTGGGAACCTTGCGGAAATTCTCGAATACCGCAACGGCACATAGACCAAAGGTGTAATTTTTTACCTATTCCATAAGGATTAAGAAAAGAAGGCAGACGATGGCCGCTAAAGACCTCAAATACGCCCTAGTGGGTGCCGGAGCGGTAGGTTCTTCGCTCGGTTTGGACATGATTCAAGCAGGTTTGAACATCACCATGGTCGACCAGTGGTGGGAAAACGTCGAGGCAATGAAGGCTCATGGGCTTACTGTCAATCTTCCGTCTGGTGTCGAACATGTGTCAGTGACACCCTTACATCTTCACGAGGTTGCCGAGACGAGAGGCTCCTTCGATGTCGTCTTCACCGCGGTGAAGGCCTACGACACGAGATGGGTGGCAGAGCTTATGAAACCCCTGATGACGGAAAACTCCTCATTCGTTGGCCTGCAAAACGGGATGACCATCGACGAAAGCTCCGAGGTCTTGGGAGCGGAGCGTTCGATTGGTTGTGTTCTCGGCATCGCGGCAAACATGCCCCAGCCCGGAATTGTCAACCGTGAATTCGACTCCTCCGATACCTGGCTCTGCGTTGGCGAGGTGTCGGGAGAAACCACCGATCGACTGCATGACGTGCACGAAGCACTCTCTAACGCCGCGCATGTCGAAATCACAAGCGACATTCGCTCTGCGAAGTGGATGAAGCTATTGGCAAACATTCCCGAGATGTTACCCTCTGGGATTCTAGGGGTTCCGCTTCTCGAAGCCGCCCAAACTCCTGGGGTGCGCGAAGTGATGAATCAAATGTCTCGCGAGGCTTATTCGCTGGCGACCGACCTCGGTATTTCTTTTTTGCCAACCTTGGGAATCAACGCCGAGGATGTTCCCGATTCCGACCAATACGCGATTGATTTGCTCGACGTCATACTTGCCTCGTACTCGAGACCAGGCACTCGGGTGGCTGTGCTGCAAGATTGGGAGAAAGGTCGCCGAGCTGAAATTGATGCCTTCAGCGGATACATCGTGGGTAAGCGAAAAGAGCTAAAAGGAGACGCTCCTGTTAATCGAGCTGTCGTCGACATTTCCCGTCGCATCGAGGCAAAAGAGCTTGTTCCATCGCCCGATAATCGTCAACTCCTGATCGACGCTTTGGCTGAAACCTAACTCAACGCCTGAGGGCGCGGAACCTCAGTAGACGCCGGTTTCGAAGAGATAAAGCGCAGCAGCAACCTTATTGCCGGGGCAAGGTTCTGGGTGACTAACCATCAAATTAGTCTCTCGGCTATTGTGCCCTGTGACACCCCGCACCCTGCTCCACATGAGCAACCAAGGCTCTTTAATGGTTCCAAGCCCGTTCCTTAATCTCTGATGAATCTGCGAACCCCGGGGCGGCCGGCGTGTGGCACGCGATACATTAGCTAGCCAGATGGGCACAGCTACAGCCGACAAAATTTTGACACGTCATACCCGTCGGCTCGCAGAGGCCCAACTTTAGCAACCAGTGGTTGGTTCAGCGCATTCAGTACCGCTCGCGCTGTTTCTCCTGCACGAGCAGTTCGGGTAAATCCTTCAGCTTTCCTAAGCCAGCTAGTGGTTGAGCCATCCGAAAATTTCCAGCAAGAATGGTTGTGTGGCCGGCAAGAAAATTCCAATAGCCGGCTGTGAAATGGCATGCGGTCTCCCCCACTCGAACCTTCGGAGAAAAAGGGCAGCTGGTGCAGTAATCGGTCATTGTTGAAATGTAGGCACCACCAGAGGTGTAGGGCTTGGTTGCCACCTGTCCCCCATCTGCATATTGGCTCATGCCCACCACATTGGCGGGCATGACCCAGGGAGTTCCATCCACACACACGTCAATGAACCAGTCGTTGAGTTTCTGGGGATTGATCTCTCTCTGCAAGGCAAAACTACCCATCACCATCAATCGATTGATGTGATGCGTCCAGCCTCGATCTCGCAGTTCCGTGAGCACCTGAGACAGGCATACCGAATCGATCCCGTCTGGATCGAGGTTGTTCATGCTGGGCGGGATGTCCCCGTGATGGGAGAAATAGTTGGACTGGGCGAAATCCTCACCTAGGTGCCAATACAGATGCCAAACCCAATCGCGCCAGCCCATTATTTGGCGAAGGAAACCCTCCGCACTAGCAACGGGCACCTCCCCCTGGGCATAAGCCTCCAGCACTCGATGTATGACCTCCCAGGGGTCAAGCAGGCCAAGGTTTAGCGCAGGACTCAACAGAGAATGAGACATGGCCCAATCCTGTTGAAGCGCCGCGTCCTCGGTGGGGCCAAACGTGACCAACCGGTGAGTCACAAACTGCTCGAGGGCAGCTAAGGCTTCGATGCGTGTCGCGGGAAACAATCGAGGTCCATCAACCCCAACAAATCGGAGACTCCCCTGGGATTCAAGATGGTCTAGATACTCTCGAACCTCGGCATCAATATCGTCTTCGGCGGGAAACCACGGTGAGCCAACTCCCAAAGTGGATTGGCCCTTAGGTGGCGGTTCCCGATTCTCATGGTCGAAGTTGAATTTCCCGCCCTCGGGGACGCTCTGACCAGAAGCACCCTGCGTCATCAGCACCCCGGTCGCGACACGGCGCTCGCGATAAAAATTTTCCATCAGGAGGCGCTTGGAGCCCTGGCGCCTGGCCCAGGCCGAAAAATCTTCTTCGGAGGTTACAAATCCTCGCGAGGGCAAGATTTCCCATCGTTGGGTTGTCGAGAGATCCGCCAGGAGGCTTCGAAGCCCCCGGCTCGTCGGGTTGATGACAGATCCGCTGTGGCCAGCCAGCACCTCGTGGTAGGAATCTCCGCGCAAAAGCTCCACTCGGTCGCCCAATTCATGGGTGCGATGACGAAGGGCCGAGAGTATCAGGTGAGCTTTTTGGCGATGATAAGTCCGCCTGCGCAGTGGGCTGAGCACTTCGGGCACGAGCACCGGTCCCCCGTCATCAAAATGGGGACCGAGTTGATCGGCAAAGAGTAATCGCGGTTGGGTGCTATCCACTCCGGAAGTGTAGGCGCCTAACCTGGAATAACCCAGGAGATATTCGGCATCTCAAAATCCCGCTGCTTCCTAATCTTTGTTACCAGGGGAGCAAGAACCCTGTGAGCTAGTTGCTCACCCAGGCTAGCTTCGGGGTACCTCATCTCCTGGGCGCTGCTTGCGTCGCAGCAGAGATAGGGCTCCTGTAGACCACAGCGCCCACACCACTAACAGGGGCTGAAAAAACAGGCGGGTAAGCCTCGCTTGGTCACTATCCAAACCGAAAGCATCAATCCCTTCGACATACTGACTGATGTTCCCAGGAAAAATCAGAACGAAAAAGACGGCAGTTGCCAAACCGATAAGGGGGACAATTCTGCCCCAGGACAGCAAGCCCACTCCGAGGAGAATTTCCACCACCCCCGAAGCCACCACCACAAAATCTGCGGTGAGTGGAAGCCACAGCGGCACCTGGGCTTGGAACTCGTCTCGAAGGAAGCTCAGATGGCCAATTCCCGAATAGGTAAGCGCTGCGCCCAGGAGCACTCGGGCTACGAGTTTCAGGAGTGTCATGCGATCACCATCATGCTTCGATCATACGCACCGAGCTACACATCGCTGGATCGTCGGTAAACATCACCCTCATGGCTCACAAAACTGAGGTAGCGGTCGCTATGTATCCGGGCTGGAGTCATCCCGCTGCTCGCGATCTCGGCTGGCGCAGTCCCGATTGCCGATATCCCTACGCCCTGGTAGTGCCCGAGGCAACAAACGCAAGCCGAGAGGCCAGAACAGACACTGCCTCTGCCAACTCAGCGATGTCAGTTGGCCGACTCTCTGCGGCAAGTTTCTCCGTTATCCACTCCCTCGCAAGCCTCGACACTGGAAGGCCACGCTCTTCCGCGACTCTTTCGAGGAGCGCAAATTCTGCTTCGGACAATCTGAGGGAAAATATCCGAGAACGCTGACCGCGGTGCGCGACGGTGGTCCCCTCACTCGCTGGCGCATCCTGATGTTCCTCAGCGTATTCAGCTTCGCGCTTGAGCAGTTCTGACAGTTCTGTGTTCATCAGTAATCCCTCGAGGATTCATAGCGGCGCACATCTGTAGGGTTCGCATCGCAGCCATTGACTCCCCAACGTGTGCCGCCGGACACAAGAGTGATGACGGTCAGGAGACGCCAGGCTCGCGTCACACCGATCGTGCGCACACCAGCGCCACTCAGACTCGATGGGTCAGGGTCGAGGGTGACCCTCCAGGGATCATTGAGCGCTTGATTTGCCTCTAGGGGCGACACTCCATGTCGCTGGTTCATGTACTCACCTCGATATAGCCAGTTCGCACTTTCTTTGCTGTTCACAGTGTAAGACATAACGTATTACATTGTCGAGTAGGCACCCTCAGCGGCGATAGATAAGCAAACCAGGAGCCTGAGCCCCAGTGGACAACCGGCGGATCCCACCATCACACTGTCAGGCTGACAGGGTTTGAACCTGCAACACCTTGACCCCCCGTCCTAGGCGGGACTCTCACACAGTGTCACACCAGCTCAAAATCAGGGATTTTGGAGTGTTGTGAGCCTCCCCGAAACTCCATGACAAACGACGAAATGTTGCATAGCCTCTGGCACAACAGGCATCGTGTCCGGGACAACGCAGCCCGCATCGCCGCCCCACAGCCTAAGTCTGGATAGGAACCAACGCTTCCAAGCTCGCCAGGTCAAGGTTTTTTCTCACCTGCCAGAAGTCATAGGCGTGTTGCATGCCAAGCCAACTCTCGGCAGATCTACCCAACACGAACGACAGTCGAAGAGCCATCTCCGGGCTAACGCCATGGGACCCGTTGAGAAGCCTCTGCCCAGTCGGGCTGACAGGAGGTGGGCTCGCCCTCCTCTCCCGCTAGTTTTCAGACCCGCCTTCAATAGCGAAGCCAGGAGCGCGCATAAGCAGGAGAGGGAAAGTTGCCCTTGATAGGGCAACTCACGGCCACGCGGCCTAGCAAAAACTTCTTACCGCTGGTCATCATCACGCGCGAGGCGTTGGGAGATGTATACCGGAATGAGCGAGAGGAGGATGACAACCGTCGCGACGACGTTCACAACGCTTGCCTGGTTGGGCCTGGCCATTTCTTTGAGAATCCAGAGTGGGAGAGTGTCAACTCCAGGAGGAGCGGTGAAGATGGTGACGTAAACCTCATCGAAACTCAGGGCAAAAGCGAGGAGAGCCCCGGCAAGGAATGACGAGCGGAATTGCGGGAACGTCACTAATCGGAATGTCTCGAACAGGCCAGCGCCCAGATCCATAGAGGCTTCCTCAAGGCTTGGACTCATTCTCTTCAATCGCGCGAAGACGTTGTTGAACACCATGACGATGCAGAAGGTGGCATGAGAGACAATCAGACCAAAATAACCAATGTCGATGCCCATCGGAGACAAAAAGTTTGAGTAGGTGTTAGAAAAAGCGACCCCCGTTACCACCCCCGGAAGAGCAATTGGCAGGACAACTAAGAGGTTGACAGTGCTCTTTCCGAAGAAGTCATAACGGTTAAGGGCGAAAGCAACCAAAGTCCCGAGAACCGACGCGACAATCATTGCAGCAGTCGCAACAATGACCGAATTCAGCAGCGCAAGCCTGATGGGCTCATAGGTCGCGGCGAATTCCCACCAGTGCAGGGAGAAGCTCTGAATCGGCCACGACGATAGCTGAGCGGCATTGAAACTATTGATAATGACTACAAAGAGAGGGATGTACATGAATGCCAGCACGAAGCCAACGACAGCCAGAAGACCTAGTTTGGAGGATTTGGACATTTGGAGCATGTGCCTACATCCTCTCCAGAGAGCCAGTGCGTCTGGCCACCATCAGATACATCACCACGAAGGCGATCGGAACCATTGAGAACGCCGCCGCAACGGGTGGGTTCAAATTGATGTTGGAAGCGATGATGCTGCCAATCATCTGGGTTGAACCCCCTGTAAATCGCGCGGCTAAGTAGTCGCCGAGGCTCAGTGAGAAGGTAAAGACCGACCCAGCAATAATCGCTGGCACAATCAAAGGCATGACCACTCTGAAAATGGTGGTGAAGGACTTAGCACCCATGTCGGCTGAAGCGTCAAAAAGGCTGTTCGGGATCTGTCGAATAGCGGTGAACACAGGTAGAGCCATATAGGGAAACCACAGGTAGGTGAGGGTGACAATAGCGACCCATATGTTAAAACCAGGACTTTGTATGCCCAGGGGCCCGAAAGCCCAATTGATGAAGCCATTTTCAGTGAATACCAGTCGCATCGCGAGAATCTTGACGAGGTACCCGGCCCAGAGTGGCAAAGTGATTGCGACGGCAAGAAAGTTCCTTATGAAGGGGGACGCAATTTTTGCCATATAGATACCCAGTGGAACCGCAAAAAGTGTGGCAATGGCCGTGACAGCGAGAGCCATACCCAGCGTCCTAAGGGAAGTGGAAAGGTATGCAGGAACAGCAATGATGCTGATGAAGTTATCAAGTGTAAATCCCGGGCTCACCCGTGATGTAAAGGGGTTAATGACCCAAAAAGCTGTGATGAGGAGGAGAAAGAGGGAAACGATATAGACACCCACAAGCCAGGTCATGGGCAAAGCAAGAAGGCCAATCAGGCGAACTTTTGAGCGCTGAAACAGGTAAGTCGAGACCGGGAGTGAATGCTCGTGGGCGCTCGGCTCAGAATGACTCACCTGTTGACTCATGTCGTGTCACCTTTCTGAAACGCTAATGTGGTGGGGCTCTAAGCCCCACCACATCAAGGGTTTTATCCCTTAACCGTGAGCCAAGCGTTGGTCCAGTCTTGGAAACTGGCGCACTTGACGTCGGTGCGTCCATCGATGCACTGCTCAATGGGTGTGGTCCATGGCCAGACCTTGGAGAAGAATTCCTCGTCCTCGGCTGCGAACTCATCACAGTGAGCCTGTGCTTCAGCGCTTGTGGAGCAGAAAGCGATGTTTGCCGGAGCCATACCGAAGTTCATCGCGATTGCACCATTCACATCGGCGCGGCTGGTGTAGTCCATCCATGCGTAGGCACAGTTGACATTGGGCGTGGAAGAGCTAACCAACCATGCGTCGTACCAACCGGTCGAACCCTCCACGGGGAGCGTGGTCTTCAGGTTTTCGCTCGCGGCGAATTTACGAAGAATTTCCCACGAAGTTCCTACGACGGTGTTACCACCGACGAAGGAGGTGATCTGAGCAACAGGGTCAGACCAGTACTCACCAATGATGGCGTTCTGCTGCTTGAGCAGTTCTACCGCAGCGGCGAGCTGTGTCTCATCCAGCGCATAGGGGTTTTCGATACCGAGCTCTGGGTTGTGGTACATGAGGTAGACAGCAGCGTCAGCAATGTAGATCGGTGCGTCATATGCGGTGATTTTGCCTGCGTAGGGGCTGTCAGACTCCCAGACGACGTCCCAGCTCTCAGGGGCACCGCCAGTGACATCCTCGTTATATTGGAGAAGGTTTGCGCCACGGCCAATGGGAACACCGTAAGGCTTGCCGTTTACCGTGTCATAAATCTGACCCTTCATACCTTCAGCAATGTCATCGCTGAAGTTAGGAATGAGGTCAATATTCAAAGGCTGTACGTCTCCACCCACGATGAGGCGGAGTGCCGCGTCACCCGAAGCGGACACGATGTCGTATTCACCGGTGCGCATGAGGGTAACCATTTCGTCCGAAGTACCCGCCACACGCGGGTTTACTACACACCCGGTGTCAGCGGTGAATTGATCGGTCCAAGCAGGCTCAACAAACCCTGACCAGTTAATAATGTTGAGTTCACTTTCGAAAGCACCTATTTCCTCAACCATGGGAACATCGGGCACATCAAGAGTTAGCTCACCCGATCCTGAGCACGCGCTCAAAACAACGGTTGACGCAGCGAAAAGCGACAGAGCCGCTAGTTTCTTGCCTCTCATTAGTTTCCTTTCACCTGGCTTTCGCCAGTTCTATTGTGGGATTGTCGCCACATGGGCATTGTGCCATGTCGCAACAACTTTGTCGCCGACCGCAAAGGAATCTTCCTGGCCCGGTAACTCTTCATTGAGCTGAGTAGAGATGAGCCTCACTCCAGCAGAATCTTCGATGATCGTGATGGTATTTGGGCCGGTGTAGGCGACCTCGATGACGATACCTTCAACGCTCGACAGGCCTTTTTCGGGTTTGTGTCCGGCACCATGCAAACGAATTCGTTCCGGGCGAATGTTGACCAGCTCTGTACGCCCGACAAGCGCCGCGGCCTGCTCCCCTTTCAGAAGGTTAGATACGCCCAGGAAACCAGCGACAAAGGCAGTAGCAGGGTTTTCATACACTTCGTGGGGAGTGCCAAGCTGGACAATGCGTCCCTCGTTGAACACAGCAATGCGGTCGCTCATTCGCATGGCTTCTTCTTGGTCGTGCGTAACAAAAACAAAGGTAATACCGGCCTCGCGCTGGATCGTCTTTAGCTCGACCTGCATTTCTTCCCGAAGTTGCTTATCCAAAGCCCCCAGCGGCTCATCAAGCAGGAGAACTTTAGGTCTCAGCACAAGAGCTCGCGCAAGAGCAATCCTCTGTCGTTGCCCTCCCGAAAGCTGATGAGGAAGCCGATCCGCCAAGTGAGCCAACTTCACTCGATCGATGGCTTCTAACGCCTGTTGGGAACGCTCCGGTTTGGGTACTTTTCTGGTTCTCAAGCCATATTCCACATTGTCTTGAATCGTCATGTGAGGGAACAGAGCGTAATCCTGGAAGACCGTGTTCACAGTGCGGTCAAAAGGAGCCAACTCGGTGATGTCCTCATTGTCAATCGAAATGTTCCCTGTCGTCACAGTCTCGAACCCTGCAATCATTCGCAAGACAGTCGTCTTACCAGAACCCGAAGGACCCAGCATGGAAAAGAACTCCCCCAAGCCGATGTCTAGGTCCAGATCCTTAACGGCGTATACGTTGTCAAAGGTCTTTGAGACAGAGCGAAGAGACACGTATCCAGAAGCTTGGCGATCTGAACTAGCCACCATTAAGTCACCCTCGACAATCTTGGCAATGGACCTACAACACCAACACTGTACACGTGAAAACAAGCTCCAATTTTGCCAATAGAAGTTGGGGCACAGAACCACAAATGACCAGGCCCTTTCTCCGTGAGTAAGCGATGCTGCTCCTCTAAAAAACTGACTCCTAGGTGAGAAAGAACCATAAAAAACTATCCTGGGGTGTGGCCGTTTAAAGCCTCTTCCCGTGGGAAGACGTCAAGAGCTTAGCTACAGAGGAGGGAAGCTCAGGTTCTCATATTCGGACTTCAATCCGAGGCGGTGTCAAGCCCGCTAACTCACGCGGTTTTGTCCCCATGTAGCATTACCGCTCGCGCCTGGGTGTTCCCTGGTGTGTCAGGGGGACTC
>Ga0206131_10001484_pt1 | contig 30100 bp, 19 predicted proteins | sample Helgoland_Spring_FD_148636 | JGI IMG/M metagenome (GOLD analysis project Ga0206131, IMG submission 148636) | Pelagic subsurface seawater microbial communities from Kabeltonne, Helgoland, North Sea - Helgoland_Spring_Bloom_20160517_1 | ecosystem: Environmental > Aquatic > Marine > Epipelagic ...
GTGTGCGGAGGCCAGCAACCGGTCGAGGTGTTCTTCGAGTTGTATGGCTTTGCCATCAGTGATGCGCAATCCTTCCCATACCGCATCTCCGCCTTGGACAACGCTGTCGAGCACATGGACTTTGGCGTCTGCCCTTGCTACAAGCCCGTCTACCCAGCACTGTGTGCTTTCGTTGCGCGGGTCAGGTTGGTTGAATTTGGCCATCAGATTGCGTGTTGAATCAAGGTGTCATAGGAAGCCTTGCACGCTGTGTGAAGGTCCGATAAATGAGGCGGGACAGCATGTGTTTTCGGTGGACGGGCTTCCCATCCCGAAGAAGCATGAACACCGCTGTACCACCAAGGTGCCCAGGGGCCATCTTCTGGTCTTGGGCCTGGTGTCCAGCGCATCATGGCAGGTTGCCATTCCAACCCTAAGGCGGTGCAGAGCTTGCGGAGGAACACTTCGGGGGCCGATTGAAGGTGGTCGCTGCACAACACAATGGGCGGCTTGCCCTCATGGGTGAGCCTTTCTAAGAGTGCGCATTGGAGGTCATAACCCACATCGCGCATGGATGGACGTTCGATGTGGGCGCTGTAGGATGACATCACAGCGGCAGGATTGCGGAACAACAACACATGACGGCCTTGAGCAAAGGGAGACCAGGGAAGTCCTTCGGAGTGGTTGACGATGTGTTTACAGAACAGCACCCGGTCCCCCAGCAGCTCATCTGGGCCAGGGGCCATGGATTCAAGGGCGCTTTCTTCGCTGGTGGGCCAAGCCTTCAAAGTGGCTTCTCTGTCTGGGCGGTCTGCGCCAGTGCGGGCCAAAAAGTGGCCGTACAAAGGCTCATCCAGCACCCTTGTGTCTGAACGCTGCGCAAAGCTGTACATGAGCGCGGTGCTCATGGAGCGGGGGCCGGACCACAGGTGAATGACCACGTTTTACATGTTGCGACGGTAAGCCCCGCCCACTTCAAACAAGGCGTCAGTGAGTTGTCCCAAAGAGGAACACTTCACAGCTTCCATCAACTCCACAAAGAGGTTGCCATGCGCCACTGCAGTCTCTTTGACGCGGTCAATGGCCTCGGTAGAAGTGCCGTCAAAAGCACCATGTAAGTCCTGCAAGCCGTCGATTTGGGCCTGCTTTTCTTCTGGCGTCGCACGGATGACTTCGCCGGGCACGAGGGTCGGTGATCCTTCCTTGGAAAGGAAGGTGTTGACACCGATGATGGGGTACTCGCCAGTGTGCTTGAGCGTCTCGTAATGCAGGGATTCCTCTTGAATGCGACTCCGTTGGTACATCGTCTCCATGGCCCCCAGCACGCCACCTCGCTCGGTGAGCCGGTCAAACTCTTCCATGACCGCTTCTTCCACGAGGTCTGTGAGTTCCTCAATGATAAAGGAGCCTTGCAACGGGTTCTCATTTTTGGCCAGGCCAAGCTCTCGGTTGATGATCAGCTGAATGGCGATGGCCCTGCGCACGCTGCCCTCGGTTGGGGTGGTAATGGCTTCGTCAAAGGCGTTGGTGTGCAGAGAATTGCAGTTGTCATAGATCGCATACAATGCCTGTAGTGTGGTCCGAATGTCATTGAAGTCGATTTCCTGGGCATGCAACGAGCGTCCACTGGTCTGGATGTGGTACTTGAGCTTTTGAGCCCGTTCATCGGCGCCGTATTTGCGGTCCAGCGACTTGGCCCAGATGCGCCGGGCCACCCTGCCGATGACGGCGTATTCTGGGTCGATGCCGTTGCTAAAGAAAAAGCTCAGGTTGGGACCGAAGGCGTTGATGTCCATCCCTCTGCTGAGGTAGTACTCGACGTAAGTAAAGCCGTTGGCGAGTGTAAAGGCGAGCTGTGTGATCGGGTTGGCTCCGGCTTCTGCGATGTGGTAGCCACTGATGGAAACCGAATAGAAGTTTCTGACTTTGTGGTCTATGAAATACGCCTGCACATCGCCCATCAAACGAAGGGCGAATTCGGTAGAAAAGATGCACGTGTTTTGGGCCTGGTCCTCTTTGAGGATGTCCGCCTGAACCGTCCCCCTAACTTGGGAGAGTGCTTCTGCAGCCAACCTGTTGTAGGTGGTGCTGTCCAAGACCTCGTCTCCGGTGCAGCCGAGGAGCATCAGGCCGAGGCCGTCGTTCCCGTCGGGTAAGGTTTCCCGGTATACTGGACGGGACAGTCCGCGATCGTCCCATCGGGCCTTGAGCACTTTTTCCACGGTGTCTTCGAGTCCATGCTCACGGATGTGCTTTTCGCAGCGCTGGTCGATGGCAGCGTTGAGGAAGAAGGCCAGCACCATGGGGGCAGGCCCGTTGATGGTCATGGAGACGCTGGTGGACGGGTCGCAAAGGTCGAATCCGCTGTAAAGCCGCTTGGCGTCATCAAGGCAGGAAACACTGACCCCTGAGTTGCCCACTTTGCCGTGGAGGTCGGGGCGCAGATCAGGATCCCGGCCATAGAGTGTCACCGAATCAAATGCCGTAGACAGCCTTTTTGCAGGCATGTCCGAGCTCACATAGTGGAAGCGGCGGTTCGTGCGCTCAGGGCCGCCTTCTCCGGCAAACATGCGCGTCGGGTCTTCTCCTTCGCGCTTGAAGGGGTAGATGCCTGCAGTGAAAGGGAAGGAGCCAGGGACATTTTCCTGCAAACCCCAACGCAGCAAATCTTGCCAGCCCTGAAGCCGGGGAACACTGACCTTGGGAATGGGTTGGTTGCTGAGGCTAGAGGTGGTCGTCGGGATGCGGATTTCTCGGCCCCGAACTTCAAAGACGTATTCCTCTTGCTTGTACCTGTCGGATTCGGAGGCCCAAGATTCGAGCCAGTGAAGGTTCTTGGGGTCCAATTCGCGGGTCAAGGCGGCAGCCTTCTTTTCCAAGGCCATGCGTGCCTCAGGAGCGTCTTTCAATTCTTCTGCGGCCGTGTTGACAGCTTGCAATCGACCTGCAACAACCGATTGAGCGTCGGACCAATCGTTGTATCCCCGGACCGTGTCTGCGATTTCGCTGAGGTAGCGCGTCCGTTTGGGCGGGATCACGTGGACCTTTTCGCTGTCACCCGCTGTATCACCAAATGAGCTGGCGAGGTTGGCTCCAGTTTCCTGGGCAAGCGTGTTCATCAATGTGCGGTACAGTCGGTGTGTACCAGGGTCATTGAATTGGGATGCGATGGTCCCGAAGATGGGCAAGGCGTCGTCTTGAGCCTCCCACAATTCATGGTTGCGCTTGTATTGTTTGCGAACATCGCGCAAGGCGTCTGCTCCTCCACGCTTGTCAAATTTGTTGATGGCCACTACGTCGGCGAAGTCGAGCATGTCGATCTTCTCCAGCTGCGTGGCAGCACCGAATTCGGGGGTCATGACGTAGAGGGCCACGTCGCTGTGGTCCATGATTTCGGTGTCGCTCTGACCGATGCCGGACGTTTCCAAAACGATGAGGTCAAACCCCGCGACTTTCAGGATGTTGAGGGCATCTCCTACATGGCGGCTCAAGGCCAAATTGGACTGGCGCGTGGCCAAAGAGCGCATGTATACACGCCCCGATGCGATGGCATTCATGCGAATGCGGTCACCCAACAAAGCGCCTCCTGTTTTGCGCTTTGAAGGGTCCACAGAGACGATGGCCATGCGCTTGTCCGAGAAATCGAGCAAAAACCGGCGCACCAGCTCGTCCACCATGGAGCTTTTTCCAGCACCGCCTGTTCCGGTGATGCCGAGTACAGGGACTTTGGCATTGGCGGCGCCCCCGCGGATGCCATCTATGATGTCGGAGTATGGGGCAGCGCCCACTTCTGCAGCAGTAATGAGCCGGGCCAAATCTCCCGGTTGCTTGTCCGAAAGGCGGTCGGCCTCTCCGGAGGGTTCACCCACTACCGGGAAATCACAACGTCGAATGAGGTCGTCGATCATGCCTTGAAGGCCCATTTCGCGACCATCATCGGGGTGGTAAATGCGCTCAATGCCGTAGGCGTGCAACGCTTTAATTTCCTCTGGAAGGATGGTGCCGCCGCCACCGCCGAAAATTCGAATGTGACCAGCGCCCCGCTCTTCGAGGAGGTCCTTCATGTATTTGAAATACTCCATGTGTCCCCCTTGGTAAGACGTCATGGCAATGGCTTGAACGTCCTCTTCAATGGCGCAATTCACCACTTCATCAACAGAACGGTCATGGCCCAAATGGATGATTTCGCAGCCTGACCTCTGCAGGATGCGGCGCATGATGTTGATGGCGGCGTCGTGGCCGTCGAAAAGGGATGCTGCGGTAACAATCCGGATCGGGTGACCGGATTGAGTGGCAGCAGGGGGGAGGGCGTCTTGAGGCTTCGAGGATTCCATGCGCGTTTCAATGGAGCATTGCAAACTTAAGCCCGACCCATGAGGTCACGCCGGAAACGACAAATGCGATGTGCAACGCTTATTGACAGGGGTCGCCGAAGAGACCGAGCATGATCAGCAAGTCGTTCACTCCGACAATGCCGTCATTGTCCACGTCTGCTGGGCCACATTCTTGCATGCAACCAAAGACGCCAAGGGCTTCGAGCAAGTCACCTACATCTCGTATGCCATTGTCATTGACATCGCCCAGACAGAATGTGCCCGGGGTCACACACCCCGATGCATACGCGGTCACATTGTGTCGGTCCTCGTTGGTGACCTCTGCCACATCGATCAGGCAGATGTCTCCAACCGCGTCCTCGAAATGGAGGCGAACCAAGGGTTGCGGCAAGGTGCTCTTGTGGATGAGGCTGTCTTCCAACGCCACTCCAAAAGCCATGCCGGCGGCATTCATGTGGAATAAATGGGCGTATCCGGTGGTGTCAAACAAGGGGGCCATAGATGTGAACGTTGCACCATCGAGTTGAATGGACCATCCGCTTAACCAGGATTGGGGGTTGTGCAGGTAGACGTCGACAAAGCTGGAGTCTTCGTGGGGGTAGACCAGAGAGAAGAAGACTTCTTGGTCCGGCACCAAGAGGCTGCCATTCCAATCGCAGTGGTCTTCCACTCCATTGTCGCCGAGGTGGTTGTGTCCCAAGTGGGCGCAGTCAGCAGCCAAAGCCACGTCTGTGATGCTGAGTGCACCATCGCTGTTGAGGTCCACGCAAGGGGCTGAAGTTGTGACGCCGTCTGCCAGCAATTCTGCGTACATCAGGGGGTCGTCGGCCTCGACTTCGCCATCTTGGTCCAAGTCCCCTTTGACCAAAAATCCAGGGCAATTGCCAGCGCAGTCGGGTTCCTCAACGCCAAAGGGGTGACCCAAGCAGTCTACAGGGACGTCGCAGTCTTCGTATTTCGCAAAATTGACAGCGTTTCCTTCGGTATCGCGCTCAAAGGAGAAACACACGGCAACGGCATTGTTGGCGTAGTTCAGTTCATAGCTGCCGTTGGCGTCGGGGCTGTAGTCCCAATTCACCCGAATGACGAGGGTGTAATCGCCAGCAGTCAAGTCGGTGATGTCGATCCATTGACAATCCAGGTAGCGGGAATAAATGTCTTGACATCCGGCAGTAATGCCCATGTTGGAACAGGTGTATTTCTGAGGGCCTCCTCCATAATTGCAGCTGCCCAGGTCCAGAATGCAAAAGCCGTTTTTGAAACCAACTGTGGGCAAGGGAGATCCTCCCGAGGAATACAGGGCGTAATCCGCATAGCCTTCATAGTGGTAATGGTTGTGACAAGCGTCCCATTCGAATTGGTCCGGTTGAGCAGAGGGGGCGCCTATGAAGTAGTCTTCGGTTCCGATGTTGGCGATTTCAGTATCAAAGCGGACAATCTCTCGGGTTCCATAGCCTTGGATACAGCCCTCTTCGATCATGCAGGCATCGGTGTTGTTTTCGGTTGTCATCTCCAATGTGCTGTATGCCCTTAGGCCATTGATGATGAGGTCCGGACCGATGTTTGGGCATTCGGGGTCACCTGCCAAAAAACAGGTGTCGGGAGAAGTGGCAATGGGCAAGTAGTTGCAGGCTTCGATGTTCATGCAGCCCGGTATGCCTCCGAGGAATTCTGCCTGAAAGGGGACGCCTTCGCTGCCAGCATTGCAGTCCCCGTCACCTTCCAACCTCATGTAAATGGTTTCACCCGCCATCAGGACAGGGGTGACAATGCTCTGCAGTTCGCAGTCATCGTCCGACATGGTGATGAAGGCTTCCGAAGAAGTCTCAAAAATGGCCATGTCACAGTAATCGTACAGGTGAATGCGGGTGTCGCATCCCGTCACGCCGCAAGTGGCAAACCGGTACTGTCCAGTCGTGTCTACATCAAAGGCATACCAACTGTCTGAGAACGGGGAGAGAAAGTCCTGTGGTCCGGTTTGTTCTGTATCCAGAACCAAGGCCAGTGGGTCATCGCAACTGCTGCCAACAGGGCATCCTGTCAGGGTCAATTGCGCAGCATCGAAGTGCTCGCCGTCGCGAAGCAGGTTGTCATCGTAAATGATTTGATAGGTGCCGCCTACCGAAAACCCATCTGCTCCGCTGTCCATCAGCCACACCGACAAACAGCCATCAGGCACACATGCATCAAGGCCTTCAGAGCCTCCTTCAAAGAGGGTGTCGCCGTTGGCATCTAAGACAGCAAAGGATGTTTCTTGGGGGAAGGCGTCCGGTGTAATGTCAATTTCCAATCGGTGCAGGTTCTCACCCACTGTGATGACATCGATAAAAGTCGAGGTGGATCCGGTTCCGTCCCCCACAGTAAGGGTGACTTCGTGGTCGCCAGGTTCTGACCAGCTCACAACAGGCGCTGCCTCATTGCTCGTGGCCGGATCTCCAGACTCAAATGACCAATCATAGGTTACGACGTTGCCCAGGCTGATGTCCTCAAACGTGGCAATCTCAGGCAGGCCACACGCCGATGTCCAGCTGAAGCCTGCTGCAAGAGGGGGGTAAACACAACTGCCATCGTCTGTCATGGCGCAGGCATCATAGTTCAATGCACCAGGGTCAATACAGCCGAGGGCGTCGCCTTCGTCACACAGTCCAATCAGGTCGAGGGAAAGGACGTATTCACTCACCGCTCCTGTGGTCCAGGCATTCATGAATTCGATGAGCCAACACCCTGATCCGGCGAGGTCATATTGCGCCAAATCAACGATGGATGCTGTGAAGATTCCGTCTGCAGAGGTGTTCCAATCTGAGGGCCAAGCCCCTGCTTCTACGTAACCAAAACCGGTGTTGTACCCCCCAATTTCGATGCGGTTGCCATTGGGTGCAGTGACCGCCATGGCCATGTCGCCTGCCCAGTTGCTGCCTGGGGCTGTGATGTCTAGGACGATGTCAAAGCCTTGTAGGTCGCAACCTGCCGTCACCTGAAACCCTTCGGATGCTCCTCCTCCCAGGCTTCCTGCCCAAGTGGTGCTCAGGGTGTCTTGTCCAAAAGCGTCACCGGCCAGAAACACACTGGCCAAAGTGCCTAGAGATACAACTGCAGTGCGCAAACGACGGGGCATCCAATTCATGTAATGGAATTTAAGGATTTCGTGGCAATTCTTTTTGCCTGTTGGTCGCAAAGCGAAAAAGCTCGACTTGTTTCTGCAGATTGAGTCTGATGTTGTCCCAAAACAGGTTGTAATCAGCCACATGCCAATTCTTCATGGCGAACATCCCGGAGCCCAAAACCCGAAGGGGCTTGATCCAAAGCATGCCGTCCTGCAGCGCACCTGAAAGTGCGCCTTTGTGCCGGAGTTTAAAACTCCGTGTCACGATGCCTTGATGGGCATCCCAGTGGTTCCATTGGCCATCTTCCGGCGTCCATAAAACAGGGTGAACCATTTTGGTGTCCTGCATGTGGGTGGCGTGAAACTCTGGCACGAAGGATTCAGAAAAAGTCATCCATCCATGCACGGCACCGACATGGGCTTCTCTGTCCGCAAATGGGATGTTGTGAAGGCTGCTGCCCGGTATGGGATATCCGGGCAAATAGGCCGCCACCAGTCGGGATTGAAGCCCCGTTCCGTCAAAAAACTCTTGCAAAATGCGCCACCCGTGATGAGAGCCTTGACTGTGTCCGGCAATGATGATAGGGGTCTCGTCGCCGATGGCCTGTAAGAAGCGGAAAAACGCCCTGCGTATATCGGAATAGGCCAGTTCCAAAGCGGCTTGGCTGTCTGTTCCCCGAAGAAAGAAAGTGCGCAGGTGGGCCTGGCGGTAACGCGGCGCCGTTACGCGTCCCACAGCACGAAAAACGCTGGCTTGATGCCGGAGTGGCCACTGGTCTGTAATGGCCGCGATCTCCGGGTCATCCCAAGCGGCATTCCAGCCGACTCCCAATCCCCTAAAAGTCGTGGGGTGGATGAAAAAGGTATGCACTGGGTTGTCCTGTTGATCCGGAGAAACAGGCAGTGAAGGAACGCGAGAGGGCCAGTGGCGTAAGGGCGCTGTTGAAGGGCGGGCCGCCCAGGCGTTAGAGTCGTTGTAGTCCGGCGGTGGCGGCGGCAGAAAGTTTGCAAACGGTCCGGGATGTTCTGTCTTGTCTCGGTGGTCGTTTCCAAAAATCATAACGTCGGAGAGGGGAGGTTGATGCGTTGCACGGTATCCTCCGCATACGGTCGAAGGTCCCAATCGGTTGCGGTCTGAACGGGGCTCCACCTTTCGGGCAGAGGGGCTGTGATGTTCAAGGTCCCGCCGTCGGGATGAGCGAAGGCGAAGCGGCGGGCGTGAAGCATGAGCCCAGAGATGCCTGTATGGCCAGTAAAAGCTCTGTTCTGGTGCTTGTCGCCGTGTTGGGAGTCCCCGACAATGGGGTGTCTAAAGTGCTTCATGTGCAGCCGAATTTGATGGTAACGACCGGTATGAGGGATGCACCTCAAAAGGCTAAAGCGGGCTGAATCGTAGCGCGACACTGCATATTGGAGTTCGCAACGCTCCAGGGGTTCAAACTCTGTTTGCGCAGGCTTTGTGGGCCCTTCCATCCCTTTGGGCAGGGGCTTTGCAATGCCGCCTGCGTGGTGCACATGGCCGCGCACCAAAGCCAAATATTCTTTGTCGGTTTGTCTCAACTCAAATTGGGTCTTGCACGCATTGATGGCAGGAGCATCTTTTCCAAAAACGATCACGCCGCTGGTGGGTTTGTCGAGCCGGTGTACGGGATCCAGTCGCCCTGAATAGTGACCGCGAAGGATGTCACGCAAGTTTTCATTTTCGTGCGCGTCAATGGGTGTTTTGTGCACCAATAGACCAGCAGGCTTGAGGACTGCGAGGTAACGGTCATCCTCAAAAAGCAACCGAATCTCTCCATTGCGCGATAAACCTATAGGTACTGCAGCCATCAATGCATTAATTTGCGCGACCCTCTGAGGGCGTTTAGGATTTACAACTTGGCGCAAAGTACCGGACCATTCTCCATGATTACACAACGAGCACTTCTTTTAGCAACCCTGCTCTTGGGTGGCTTTATGGGCAGGGAAGCTGAGGCCCAGCTCACGTTTGACCTCGAGGTTGACGTCGTTTTGGACACCGTCTTATACGACGGGTTTGAAGATGTGCCAGCAGGTTCGCGTAAATACCGGCTCTACGCCGTTCTGCCTGACGATGCCTTAATGCTGGGGATTTCTGCGGACGATGCTTCCGTTCCAATCATACCGGGCTTCGGATATTCGGCGGGCTGCGGTTGCTACAATTGGGTAAACCCATTGCTTCCTGGAAGCGAGAGCTACCACGCAGGCTACAACATCATCCCAGCCTACCTCACGACTTTTCCAGCCCTGGAATATGACACCTGGTGGACCACGCACCTTGATCAGCAAACGTCAAGCACCACGCCCATACCGCTGCCCACATTTTCCCCGGGCTACAACAGTTGCTCGGACATTGTAAACCAAGGTGGACTGTTGGTGACAGGTGCAGACCCCATCCACAGCACGGTCACAAACAACCGTGCTCTGATTGGGCAAATCACCACATGCGAGACATTTTCGTTTCAAGTATGTGTCACCATGCAGGATGGGGGAGTTGGTGGAGATGTGATCACAAAGTGCACCGATGGCCTTGTGACCGTAGAAGACCTTTGCCTGCCCATGGCCAATCCTGAGTTCTCTGTTCTGGAGACGATTGACTGCTTCGGAGAAACCGCTTCTATGGAAGTTCTACCGGGCAATCCAGGCCTTGCTTTCACTCCAACCATCGAGTACAGCCTGTTTGAGTTCACAGGCACGGACACCACTTTGCTTCAAACCCAAGTGGGCGACCCGGTTTTCAATGGCATTGCGGACGGCAATTATTTCGTCGCCCTCGTGGATACCGCCCAGACTGTGGCGTTTTCATCGAACACATGCCGAGACACCACAGCGGTGTTCGCCTTTACATCCCCAGCAGAAATCGAGCTGGAAGCAACATTGACCGCTGACAACATTTGCGGCGAAGAGGACTTGGCGACCATTTGTTTCACCGCAGGAGGAGGAACGGGCAACGTCACAACCCAGGCGATGAACGACCTCGGGCTTACACTTGAGTCAGATGCGAGCGATTGCTTCGGTCCTTTGTCTTGTTTCGGCGGAAATGGCGCGTATACGGTTGTGGCAACAGACGATGCAGGTTGTTTCAAGGACACCACCATTGTGATTTCCTGTCCTGAGACCTTGGGGTTCAATGCGTCTTCCACAGAAGTCAGTTGCACAGGATACAGCGACGCCAGCCTGAGCGCATCTGCATCGGGAGGAACGGGCACCGTGGTGTTTGAAGTGCCGGAAATCAACGTGGTCATCGAGTTTGACGGCAACATTGATTTTGAGCAAGACAGCCTGCCCAGCGGCACCTACACTTTTACCATCACGGATGAAAACGGGTGCACTTACTCGGAGCCACTGCTCATCGACGAGCCTGACGGCCTTCAAGTGGAATACGGTTTATCCGATGTGGCTTGTGCCGGTGATTGCAATGGGTTGATCCTTGCGGACATCAATGGCGGCGAGTTGCCGTACATCATTACGGTGACCGATCTGCTTGGCGAGCCGGCCAACCCCGGTCAGCTGTGTCCAGGAACATACATCCATATTACTGAAGACGGGAACGAATGTCTGGTCACGGATACTTTGGCGATCACAGGTTCAGACACCATTTCTTTCACGTTCAGCGTGTCCAATGTGCCCTGCAGTGGAGGCAGCAGTGGTCAGGTTTGCCTGGACAATCTCGAAGGAGGTACGGGGCCGCTCACCGCACAATTGGTCCCCCTTCCCACGGGGAGCCAAGACGGGAATTGCTTCAATGTACCGGCAGGCAATTATGATGTGCTGGTCCAGGACAGCTTGGGATGTACCAGTGAGTTTTTTGAGGCTGCGGTAGAAGAGCCGGCCTCGATTGAAATCATCCCCAGCATCACACCGATATCCTGCACTGGATCTAGCGATGGAGTGCTCGTCGTGAATGCAATAGGAGGCAGTGGAGACCTTGAAATGGTGTCTCCGTTTGTGTTCTCATCCTTGCCCGACACATTGGTCGGTTTGGGTTCAGACTCCCTGATGCTGGTTGTTGCGGATACATTGGGATGCATTGACAGCCTTCAAGTGGCCATCCCTGAACCAGAACAAGTGGGGCTTGAAGTATTGACCACGGTAATGCCTGAATGCGGAGGGGATTGCACGGGGGGCATCGAAGTGGCCTTGTCAGGGGGTACAGGTGTGCTCACGCTCTTCGAGGACTATGTGAGCGATTCAACCAACGTGACGCCCAGTGGGTTGGTCAACCTCTGTGCAGATGGCTATCTGCTGTTCCTCTCAGACGAAAATGGCTGTTTGGATTCTGTATCGGTCGACATCATAGAACCCGATCCTTTGTTGTTTGACATCACGGTTCAAGACGTGACTTGCACGGGCATGGCAGACGGTGTGGCCATCATTGGAACCACCGGAGGTTCAGGGGCCACTGCTTGGGAATTTGTCGGAGGGGCAATAGATGTCTTGAACTTGTTTGAAGGGGAGTATTTCGTTTCAGCGGCAGATACCGCAGGATGCACGGCGGACTCCAGCTTTACCGTAGAAGCTGACATTGTAACGGACATGTTGGTGGAGATTTTCACCACACCGGTAACGTGTTGGCAGACTTCGGATGGAACAGCAACGGCAGCGGTTACGGGTGGACAGTTGCCCATTCAGTTCGACTGGAGTGGTGTGGGCAACCAGACCACCGCCACCGCCATAGGGCTTCCAGAAGACGTTTACAGTGTCACCGTTACCGATGACATAGGCTGTACGCTTGGCTTCTTGGCCACTGTAGACCCTACAGAGGACTGCCTGTTCATTGCAGATGCCTTGACCCCCAACGGAGATGGCATCAACGACCGTTGGGTGGTTGGTGGCCTGGAGTTTTACCCGCAAAGTGAGGTCGAAGTCTTCAACCGCTGGGGACAGCTGATTTTCCGGTCCAAGCCGGGCACCACATTGTGGGACGGCACATACAACGGAGCCTTGTTGCCCGCGAGTGACTATTACTACGTCATTTCTGTGGAGCCTGGGGCCAATCCGATCACAGGAACAGTTTCAATCAAGTACTGATGACGATCAACATGAAGCAAAGACTCCATAAAAATCCTCTGGGTTGGGTGATCGTCAGCTGTGCCATGCTGTTGACATGGTCAGCCCAAGGTCAGCAGCTTTCTCGGCAAAGCCAGTTCGTGCAGAATCCATTCTTGGTGAATCCAGCCTTTGCCGGAACGGAGTTGGGCACGTTTGCATCCCTGAGCCACCGTGAGCAATGGGTGGGTTTCCATGGAGCGCCTTCGACCAGCAATGTGACAGTAACCACGAGCCTTCCCAACCGCTTTGGTTTGGGTTTTGCGGTAGAGCGTGACGATCAAGGAGGGGCATACACCCGCACTGGATTGGAGCTTTCCGGCACTTACACCATCGACCTGAACAACCAGGACGCCGTGGCATTTGGCATTGGATTGATGGGCAGGAATACCCGTTTTGATGGTTCTGACCTTCAGCTTTGGGATATGGATGATCCCGCCATCACGGGGGCTGTGGAGAGCAGTTTTGCATTTGATTCTCGTTTCGGACTGATGGTGTTTGGTGAATACTACCAATTCGGCTTGGCGGTGTCCAATCTGCTTCAAACGCCATTTGGTCTAGATTCCGAGCCTACCTCATCCCGCAACCGAGGGGTGAGGCACTATGCCTTGACTGGTCGTTACGATTACAAGCTCGATGCCAGTTGGACAGTGCAGCCGGCCTTGATGATGCGTTTCACAGAAATCACACCCATTCAGTTGGATCTCCATGCACGAGCGCTTTACCAGAATCGGTATTGGGGCGGTCTTGGGTTCCGCCAGGGTGACGCCCTCGTCATGACCGTGGGTGCGGCCTTTCAAGACATCCAAGTGGGGTATTCCTACGATGCTGGAACAGGGGCCGTTGGGAATCTTTCACCAAACACCCACGAAATCACGGTATCTTACGTCTTGCCCCGACAGGGCGCTGGATTCTCTCGCCGTGGCTTGGGAGGAAGGTTGCTCGACCGGAATCTGATCATCAGGAATTGACAATGAATATGTTCAAGAACTTTGCACTTTGCTTCGGTGCGTTTCTCCTTGTAGGTGGCGTTTCTGCCCAATTCAAGGGCCTCGTCGTAGAGGAAATTGACAACAAAGGACTCGTCCCTGGCAAGACCTACCGGGTTTATGCCCAAATGGAGGCAGAAGGGGATGTGGTGGATGCCATTTTTGGCGATGGAGAGGACTTCCTCGAAGTCAAGAGTACCGCTCCATTTTTTCAGCATGAACGGGGCGGAAATTCTGCCAATGAACTTCAGCGTGCAGACGTCCAGTCCATTGATGGGTTGGCCTACGACAGCTGGGTCACCATTGGTTATGAGGACAATTACATGAACGCCCTGACGGCTTTTCTGATGGATTTCAGTGAGTTCGAAACCGGAGAGAAGCTGTACACCAACAATGGCGCCTGGTTTGTGACGCCAGACATGCGTCAAGCAGCAGCTGGCCCTGACGGCAGATTGCTGATCATGCAGTTGACCACCGAAGGAGACATCACCGGCCGCATAAACCTGCATGGCCGCACACGTCCGTTGCCAAGGCCCAATGAGCCAGACAGCTTGTCGCCAAGGCTGATCGACGAGCGCAACATTCCGATTGAGATTCGGAATTGAAACTGAGCCTCTGAATGGGGCGCAGTGATCCAAAGAAAAAGGCACCCTTGGGTGCCTTTTTCTTTGCAGTTAAACCTCGGTCAGTCATAACGGACTCCCTGCGCCGATGTCGAGTCTGCTTCGAACTTGAGTGCGGCAGAATTGATGCAGTAGCGCAGCCCGGTTGGACGCGGACCATCTTCGAAGACATGGCCCAGGTGACCGCCGCAACCAGAGCAGGTGACTTCGACCCTGCGCATGCCCCAACTGTCGTCTTCCTTCTCCAGCACTGCTGATCCTTCAGAGGGCTTGAAGAAGCTCGGCCATCCTGTGCCGGACTCAAATTTGTGGTTTGAATCGAACAGGTTTTGTCCGCAACCGGCGCACTGGTAGTGCCCCTTGTCGTGGTGATCCCAATAATCACCGCTAAAAGCGCGCTCCGTTCCTTTTTCTCGCAGCACGAAACAGGCCATGTGCGGCAATGCTTCGCGCCACTCATCCTCTGATTTCTGGACTTGTGTGGTGGTATCGGCCTCAGAAATAGAAGAGGCCGGTGTGGCGTGATCTTGAGCAGAGCAAGATGGCAGCATGCTGGTGGCGACCAGGGCCATCACGAAGGACAGATAAGCGTTTTTCATGAGGTTGAATTTTGAGGGTTGAGCCTTTCCTTGAGGAAGGTTGCCGTGTTGGACTGCACATTTTGTGCCACGCTTTCAGGTGTGCCTGAAGCCACCAATAAACCCCCGTGTTTTCCTCCTCCCGGCCCGAGGTCAATCATGTGGTCTGCCGCGGCCATCACGTCGAGGTTGTGTTCTACACAAATGACCGTGTGTCCCTGCCGAATGAGGGCATCAAAGGCTGAGAGCAACTGCGCAACATCGTGGAAATGCAGGCCGGTGGTGGGTTCGTCGAAGATGAATACGGTGTGGCCAGCCCTTTCTCCTTTGGCCAGGAAGGCGCCCAGCTTGATGCGTTGAGCCTCACCGCCGCTCAGTGTGGTGGCGCTCTGTCCGATGCGCACATAACCAAGGCCTACGTCAAGGAGCGGTGCGAGCTTACGCACGATGGATTTTTCGGCAGCACTGGGCTTGGGCCGTGATGCAAAAAAGGCCGAGGCATCGGCCACGGTCATCTCCAAAATATCATGGATGTTGCGTCCTTCCACCTCAACTTCGAGCACCGCATCGGTGAACCGTTTGCCTTTGCAGGCGTCGCACGTCAAGGTCACGTCTGCCATGAACTGCATGCCAATCGAGACACGTCCTTCCCCTTCACAGGTCTCGCATCGGCCGCCACTGGTGTTGAAGCTGAATACGGACGGCTTGTAGCCGCGGTTGCGCGAGAGGGGCTGGGCAGCAAAACAGGCGCGTACATCATCCCAGGCCTTGACATAGGTGGCGGGGTTGGAGCGGCTGCTTTTTCCGATGGGGTTTTGGTCTACGAATTCTACATTCTCCACGCGGTGTACATCACCGTTCAGGCCATCGCTTACGCCAGGCCTGTCTCCGCCGAGGTCCAAGTGCCGTTTCAACAGCGGGTGTAAGATGCGTTTGACCAAGGTGCTCTTGCCAGAGCCAGATACACCCGTGACCACATTCAATGCTCCGAGCAAAAATGTAGCGTCGACCGCTTTCAGGTTGTGCTCCTTGGCCTGGAGCACTTGGACCTGGCCCAGTCCTGGCCGCCTGTTCACAGGGATTTCAATGCTCCGATCGCCTCGCAAGTATTCCGCGGTCAATGAATCCTGAGCCAGCATGAGTTCCTTTTGGGTTCCTGAAAACACCACTTCGCCGCCTTCTGATCCTGCCAAAGGTCCCATGTCAATCACATGGTCTGCAGCCCGAATGACCGCGTCCTCGTGTTCGACCACCACCACTGTATTGCCCAGGTCACGCAAACCATTGAGCACCTTGATGAGCCGTTTGGTATCGAAGGGGTGCAGGCCAATGCTGGGCTCATCCAAAACGTATGTGCTGCCCACCAGACTGCTGCCCAAGCTTGTACCCAGCTGAATGCGCTGGCTTTCGCCTCCACTCAGGGTGGCCGAAGCCCGGTTGAGTGAGAGGTAGCCCAGCCCGACATCGAGCAAGAATTGAAGGCGGTGCTCGAGTTCAATCAGCAGCCTGTGGGCAATGGTGCGTTCATTGTCAGTGAGGTGGAGTCCGCGCAGGACCACCAACACTTCATCGATGGGGCGCGACAACAGCTCGGGCAGGGTATGGCCGTCCACCCGGACGTAAGCGGCTTCAGGTTTTAGTCGGCTTCCTCCACAGGTGTCACATGCGGTTCTGCCTCGATAACGGCTGAGCATGACCCGGTTTTGGATCTTATAGCTCTTGGCTTCCAGTCGAGAGAAGAAGTCGTCGATGCCTTTCCACCATTTGTTTCCTTGCCACAGGGTGCGGCGCTGCGCAGCAGTGAGCTCCACATAGGGCTTGTGCACCGGGAATTCCACGGCATGGGCGTACTCCAACACCTTTTGCTTGTAACGGCTCGCCTTTTCCCCTCTCCAGGGAGCCACAGCATCTTCGTAGACCGATTTGGAAGGGTCGGGGATGACCAGGTCTTCGCTGATGCCAATGACATGACCGAACCCTTCGCAGCGGGGGCAAGCGCCTTGGGGGCTGTTAAAACTAAAGAGGTCAGGAGAGGGCCATTCAAAGGCCATCCCATCAAGCTCGAAGCGGTCGCTGAATGCGTCTGTTGTGGTGGCCCCGTCTGCACCCATCCAATGGAGCAGGCACCGTCCTTGTCCTTCGTAAAAAGCCGTATCGACAGAATCTGCAAGACGCTGGTTGAATTCATCCCCGTCCGCATCGGGACCGGGAACGGCAAGGCGGTCAATGACCAATTCCAATGCATCTGGGGCAACCGTGTCTTCTGTGGCCTCTGCAGCCATGTCTGCAAGTGAGATGGGGCGGCCATCCGCCCTGAGGCGGGCAAAGCCCTGCTGCTGCCAGATGTCAAGCTGGTCCTTGATTGAGCGTCCTTCGGGCAGACTGACGGGTGCGCAGACCATAAAACGGAGGCCAGCTTCTGCTTGGCTTACTGCGTCCACCACATCTGTGACTGTGTCGCGCTTTACTTCTTCGCCAGAAATGGGGCTGAACGTCTTGCCGATGCGCGCCCACATCAGTTTCAAGTGGTCGTGTATTTCTGTTACGGTGCCCACTGTGGAACGGCTGCTGCGCGAGGTCACCCTCTGCTCCACAGCAATGGCAGGTGTGAGGTTGTCGATCCTGTCGACATCGGGTTTTTCCATCCGACCCGCAAATTGGCGGACGTATGCACTCAAGCTTTCCACATATCGGCGCTGACCCTCGGCGTAAAGGGTGTCAAAGGCCAGGGAGCTCTTTCCCGATCCACTCAACCCGGTAATCACGGTGAGGGCTCCGAGTGGAATGTCAACGTCGACACCTTTCAGGTTGTGCATGCGTGCACCGCGTATGCGAATCTCCCTTGGGAAACCGGCGCTGTCATCCTCTTTGAGGGCCTCCGTTTGGGAACGGGGTAGGGGGGTAGAAGACGCGGCTTGTGTGGGCATGGGGCGAATTTCGGTTACTTCTTCCGATAGGGCGTTAACACGCTTTGTGTGCCATGGGTTCGCTGTCGGGATAAAATGTCCGTATCTTAGAGATGTACAGCAGCCACGTCTGCGTCAAGAAGAAAGCCATACGATAAGACACTACCCTCACCGCACGTACTTCCCGACCGGTTACCGTTCTACGGTATGTGCACAATATGTAGTGTCATGGCCCAACAGCCCAATCCAGACCGCGCTCTCATTGCGCAATTCCAACAAGGCGATCAACGCGCCTTCGAAACCTTGTTTGCCCGTCACAGGGACCAGGTTTACACCAAGTTATACCTGCTTGTCCGCGACCACGATGTGGCTGCAGACCTTTTTCAGGATGTCTTCATTAAAGTGGTAGACGTCTTGAGAAGCGGCAAGTACAACGAGGAGGGGAAGTTTCTGCCTTGGGTACTGCGCATTGCGCACAATGCAGGCATCGACCATTTCCGTCGTCAAAAGAAGATGCCGCTCAGCCGTGGAACGGAAGAATACGATCTGCTGGGTGGACTGCAAGACGGAAATCCAACGCGCGAAGACGAACTCATTTCCGGACGCATAGTGGAAGATGTGCGCAACCTGGTAGACCAGCTTCCTGAGGAGCAGAGAGAAGTGGTGCAGATGCGCATGTACCGCGAGATGAGCTTCAAGGACATTGCAGATTCTACAGGTGTGAGCATCAATACAGCTTTGGGGCGCATGCGCTACGCCTTGATCAATTTGCGCAAGATGATGGCGGAGCAAGACGTCTCCCTGACACTGGACTGAGCATCATCAAGACACAGAAAAAAGAAGGCCGGGCAATATCACCCGGCCTTCTTCGTTTCATGCATGTCCAGGACATTCTGGACCACCATTGAACTGCGCATGAAGCATACTACCCCGAATTCCCCTTCGAATGCCCTTTTTGTTGCACCTGAAGCCGATCAGTGGTCGGCTCCTGAGCACGCCATTGCCCGCATTCTGGCCCATGTGCGCCACACTGCAAAGGGCAGCACCTCCCTTGGAGGCGCCATTCACTTGAACTGATTACGCGACTTCTTCTTCGAGAAAGTAGCGTTCCAATGCGGCGTCGATCCTCCCAGATCCGGCGTCGTATTGCCATTCTTCATGGCCGCCCTGCGGGTTAAATCGAAACGCCCGAAACCGGCCCAATTCAATTAGAATTTCAGGGGTCTTTCCAGAAGGTGTGGCTGGCAAAAGAATAGAAGAGCTGTCCGTTTGCTTGGAACGGGCCGAAGACAGGGCTGATTTCCAAGCGGCATGTCGTGCATTGTGTAAGGCCCGCGAGGCCGCATTGTCCACCCATGACCCCGACCAAGCCATCCCGGGAAGACCCGACCATGCCGGGTTTAAATCGAATGATTCTACGACTTCTCTAAGCCACGCTTCACCTTCACTTTTGGAGCGAAAGTGTTGCACTGCTGTTGGTTTTCGGCCTTTGACCAAGGACAACCTTGCAGTTCCTGCACGGCAGATAAACTGTTCGATGGACCAACCCTTTCCGACGACTTTCTGGGCGGCATTCAGTGGGGGATGGTGGCGGCGGATGAGCACGTCCTCCAGGATTAAAGCCATCAACTCAGACCCGGTCTCCTCCCAAGTGATTTTGTGAACTTTCCTGCGCAATTCTTGTGCTCGGGCAGGATTAGACGCGTTGTTGAAGTGCTGTCGTACGCGAGAAGAGAGGTTTTTGCTCATCCCGATGTAAGCGATGTGTCCCGATTCATCTAGGAACCGATACACCCCTGGGGATGCCGGAAGGTCTGCCAATGCGTCCGGAGGGAGATGGGGAGGCCACCAAGACTTGCCGTCCCCCCGTCCAATTTCCTCTAGGATATCCTCGGCGTGGTCCGAGAAGAGTTTGGAAAACAATACGGCCGTCGCTGCGGCATCGCCCCATGCCCTGTGGTGCGCTTCATTTTCGATGCCAAAAAAGGCACAGAGGGCACCAAGGCTGTAACGCTGTGGTCCTTTGATCCACTTCCGCGACATCCGAACCGTGCACAAGCGGCGTGGATTGTAATGCAAACCATTGGCCTTGAAGGCGGCTTGTAGATAGCGCAAGTCAAACCCCACATTGTGCGCCACAAAAACCGCATCGGCCAAGAATTCGAACAGGTCCTGAGCGCGTTCTGTAAATGCCGGGGCATCGGCCACCATGCTGTCATCTATGCCCGTGAGCCGCGTAATTCCTGCAGGAATGGAGGCTTCTGGATGAATCAAATGCACCCATCTGTCGATTTCCCGGTTTCCATCGTGCAGGATGGCGGCCACCTCAGTGATGTTGGCCCCATTCGGAGGGCCTCCGGTGGTCTCGATGTCGACGATGACAAACTGCAATGTGGATGGCGTCATGGGATCTAAGTACAACATGGGGTCCACCATGAACGTACGGTGCTAAATTTCGGCATGTTGTCTCATAAACATCCATTGAGGTCCTTGTGCGGATGTGCACTGTTGTGTTTGCCATTTTTTGCAGAAGGGCAAGTCTCCAATTATGAGCCCTACGATGACAGCGATTTGCTGGAAGAATTCGAAAGGCCAAAGAAGCTGCACTTTGGAATGAACATCAATGTGGGCAAGGCAGGGGGCAAATCGAGTGTGTTCTATAACGGAGCTGGACTGAGCGAACTGGACGATGTGTTCAGGGAAATCATCAGCATTCCCGAGAGGTTGGATTGGAACAGTGTGGCTGGCGGAAGTGGCAATACCGTGCGCAACCAGATCGCCCAGTCTTTGGGGGTAGCCAATGCCGGAGGCATGTCGGTGGCAACCTACCCTATAGACCAGCGGTATGATGTGGGGTTTGGTTTCGGACTGAGGGTCATGCAGCGGTTTAACCTGGCCAATTCACTGGTGCTTGATGTGGACATATGGCGCTTAAAATCCCGGGGTGCTTGGCAACTGGACACCGGCGAATTGCCCGACCAAGGGCAGGGGTCTACCGATTTGCGCGAATTCGGAATCTTCGCTGCTGAGGAGAGGACAGCAATATCGCTGGGGTACCGCAGTGCGAGCCCCATCGACAAGAGCATGAGTTGGATTTTTGAGGTCGGGGGCAACTTGACGGCCAGCCGCATCAAGGAGCACTACATCGAAGTTTCAGGAAATACCTACGACTTGATTGTGCCCATAGGTGGTCAGGTGACCGGACCCCAGCAACAGGAATTGACCTGGGGGATTGGCTATGGGGGCTACCTGCGAGTAGGGGCGGAAGCATATATGGATGCGGGGGCTGGATTGGAGTTGAGCTATCGGTTAGGCTACGACGGGGTCGTCCTAGGGACCTCAGATTTCCGCGTGTTCAACCACGGATTGCAGCTCACATGGCTTTTCCCACCACCACAGGTCGCAGCCGCGAGTTTCTGAATTCAAAAACACCGTTCTATGGGGTATCTTGCCCCAACATCGCCATGGAAATCATCGATCGTTTGTCTGCCGGAGATCCGGAGAAGAAGAAGTACTACATCCGCCTGTTCCTCGATACGCTCGAGCCGGAATTGGGAAACCTGAGAGGTGCAGATGTGACCCAGCCACAAGAACCCATTCGTGCCATTTTGCACAAATTGAAGAGCCAGGTCCAGACCATTGGGGCACGTGAGACCCACGCCATCATGGCACAACAGGAGCAGGAAATCAAAAGTGGAGGTCAGATTGACCAAAGCCAATTGGACGAGACCTGCCGACAGTTATCCGATTTGATTGAGAACCTGCAAGAATTACTGAAATGAGCAAGCATTTGAAAGTTGCCTTGGTGGACGACGATATCCCCAATACAGAGGTATTGAGGGATTTCCTGATCCGGAACGGATACAGCCATGTGGACAAGTACCACGATGGCGAGAGTTTCTTGGAGAGCCTCGATCGCTTCGACGAGCGGGCCGTTGTATTGGATTTCGATTTGAGCGGAGGCGGAGAATTGAACGGCCTAGAAGTGCTGGAAGCCATCAAAGAACGCAGCCCCAGCACGCATGTCATCTTTTTTAGCGGGCAGGACAGCCTCGAAGTGGCTGTCGAGAGCCTCAAGAATGGCGCTGACGATTACATCGTGAAGTCCAACGCGGCCTTTGCATTGGTAAAAACGTCACTGGACAAGGTGTATGACATCCAAGTGCTCAAGCTCAATGAGCGCCGCAGCCAACGCATCAGCTGGATCATGGCCATCGGTTGGATGGCGACGATCGCTGGAGTGGCTTTGTACTTCGCAGGGCGTTAAGCCCGCCTAGAGAACAGAGAGGTTCGCTGCTGGGAAAAACTCTCAGGAGCGGGATATGTGTGCCCGCTGAATTTCTCCAAGGAGTTGCTCCACCTTAAATGGTTTGGGGACGAACCCGTCCATTCCTTTTTGGATATAGTGGTCGGTTTCCTCCTTCAGGACGCTGGCAGTCATTGCGATGATGGTCGTGCTGGCCTTGTCTGCTTGGGGCAGCTTGCGAATGGCTGAGGTGGCCTCGAGTCCCGTCATTTCAGGCATGGCGATGTCCATGAGGACCAAGTCCCAATCACCATCGCGAACCGCTTCAAAGGCTTCCCGTCCATTGACAGCTTTGCCAATGGTGACGTCGGGCAATTCAGAGCGCAGGGTGTCTTCAGCAACAATGACGTTGAACGGATTGTCCTCTGCGATCAGAATGCGCAGCGCAGGGAAGGTGGGCGCGCTTTTCTGGACCTTCTGCTTGTCATTTTTCAGCCGTCGAATTTCACTGAGCAGCTGTGCGACCTGGAAAGGCTTGGGCACAAATCCATTCATGCCGTGCCGGATATAGCTGTCCGTCTCTTCGCGCAAAACACTGGCCGTCATGGCCACAATCAAAGTCTCCGATTTTGAGTTAGAGAGCTTGCGAATGGCAGTGGTGGCTTCCAATCCACTCATTTCGGGCATGTGAATGTCCATCAGCACCAGGTCCCATTCCTCATCCCTGACCTTTTCAAAGGCGATGCGGCCGTTCTCAGCCTTTCCGATTTCAACGTCTTTGAGCTCGCTGCGCAGGGTGTCCTCGGTCACGATGACGTTGAAGGGGTTGTCTTCGGCAATGAGGATGCGCAGGGCGCCGATCTCGACTTCTTCGATGACCTCTTCTTCCACGCTGTCAGCAACGGCTGAAGCCAGGGCGGGAAGGGCAAAGGCAAATGTGGACCCTTCTCCGTCTACACTTTCGACCCAAATGATTCCGCCTTGGAGCTCTACGATTTGTTTGGAGATGCTCAATCCCAATCCTGTTCCCCCAAATTTTCGGGTCTTCAATTGATCGCCTTGGTTGAAGCTTTCAAAGATTTTTTCGAGTTTGTCTTCAGGGATTCCGATTCCCGTGTCGGTGACCCTGACTACGAACCATTCCTGATGCGACACGCTCGGAGCAGGACACCACTTCGGAAGAGGGGGCAAGGGGCCTACTTCTGCGCTCATCGTGACACCACCGTCAAGGGTGAACTTGATGGCGTTTCCGACGAGGTTGATCAACACCTGATTGAGGCGGCTGGCATCTCCCAACAAATGGCTGGGCAGGGAATCTGAGGCTTGGACCTCAAAATGAAGTCCCTTTTGTTCTGCGGGAATCCGCATCACATTTTCAGCCACTTCTAGCGCATCCGCGACAGAGAAGGGCTCTTGCGCGATTTCTAGCTTTCCAGCTTCGAGCTTGGAGAAGTCCAAAATGTCATTGACGATGTCAATCAAATTGGAGGATGCCGTGACGATGTTCCGCAGGTATTTCTTGGCGACATCGGCCATGTTCTCTTTCGACGCGAGGTTCGACATGCCGACGATCGCATTGAGCGGCGTTCGAATTTCGTGGGACATGTTCGACAAAAAGACCGCTTTGTGATTCAAGGCGATTTCCAGTTCCGCATTGGCCCTAATGAGTTCTTTCTGTCGGTCTTGCAGCTGCTGTCGTTGTGTGGAGATCAGCTGGCTTTGCTTCCGTGTAAAGCGGTAACGCGAGGTGATGAATATGGCGAATATGATGAGCAACAACACGATCACCACAAGCAGCGTTCGTTGGTCATCCTTCTGCTTGTTCATGACCCGTCGCTTCTCCTCCTCTCTGAGTTCCTCGTATTCAAACAGCTCCAAGTTGAGCTGGGCAGCCTTGTCCTCGGTCACCATTTTGTAAGCATTTTCTGCGCTGTCTCTCCGGTCTCGAAACACTTGAGCGTCGCGGTACATCTCAAGGTTGAAATGCGCATGGTGCAAACAGTCGTAACAGTCCGTCAATCTCGTGGCCCTCGCATAATTACTGAAGTTGTCGTCGTTCAATACCAATGAGAGCATGGAGTCACAGAGCGCCAAGCCCGCGCTGGTTTTTCCCTGCTTGAGGTAGTTCATTCCCAATTTTGTGGAGATGTAGACCTTCCGTTTGTTTTTTTGGTCTGCATCAAACTTGAGGGCCTGTTTGAAGTAGGCGGTGGCATCGTCGAGTCTGCCTTGCTCTGTGGCGATGTATCCGAGGTATTCATAGCAGGTAACGCGTTGGGCGGTCTTGAGTCCCTTGCCCAGCGCAGTGTTGTATTCCTGAATGGCTTCTGCGTATCGTTCGTCATTCCTGTAGGCGTTGGCGATGCTCACGGTAGAAGCGCCCACCTTTTCTTGGTTCGATGCCTGCTCCCACATGGTCCGCGCCTCCAGCATATAGGCCAGCGCAGTATCGCGCGTCAATCTGTTGTTGGTGTATTGCAACGCGATGTTGTACCGGGCTTGGGCACGCTGTCCTTCATCATCGCTGTATTTCAGGATGAAATAATAGTGATCGGCGGCGGTTTGCTTGTCATTGAAGTGATTGTGCACCAAACCCAAAGCATCGTGCACGACCACTTGAGCATTGATGTCACCCATGGACTCCGCGAATTCCAAGGATTGCTCAAAGTCAGCCATCGATTTGGTCCAGCCGTTTTCGGCATCCAATATGCGGTTCTGAGAGCGACCGCGCTGGTAATACAACCGGTGCATGGAAGCATCGGAAAAGTTGCGGCTTTCCTCGCTGCGCAGGACGGAGTCAATCAGCGCCAAAGCCGACGAAGGCTTGCGAGATGCGATCAACCCTTTGGCCTTGAGGTACGCCAAGTTTGCCCATTGATCAGGTGACAATTCCAAGGACCAGAACTGCTCCGTGAGCAGGGTGAATTCCTCGGCCCCACCGGATGGGATTTCGTTGGAATATTGCTCGAGGGCTTCCAACCGTTGCGTTAGTGTCGCCTCCTCTGAATTGATGATCGCCCGCAATTCAGAATAATTGACACCAGCTGAGGCGCTCAGCCCGAAAACATTCAGGAGCAGCCAGATAAAGCAGAATCGAATCATGTGGTCCATGGAGTAATTACGAAAATAGTCCATGGAAATTCAGAGATGCCCTCGAGGGTTGTTAGGGTCGAATTTCTGACTACATTTGCCCTCCCGTAAGGGAAAACGACTATGTAGCTCAACTGGATAGAGCACCTCACTACGGATGAGGAGGTTGAGGGTTCGAATCCTTCCATGGTCGCCACAGCTTACAGAAAGCCCTCGTTGCAATGTCGCAACGGGGGCTTTCGATTTACGGGCAATGGTGCCCTGAATCTCTTGGTAAAGCCCTCATTCGCAGCTGTTCCCGAATTCGCCCAAGACGATCAGGAAGTCTTCTACGGAGACGAAGCCATCGAGGTTGATGTCGGCCATGCAACCAGATGAACACCCGAACTCGCCGAGCATGATCAAAATGTCGTTCACGGCGACCACCCCGTCTTGGTCCAAGTCGTGGGGACACGTGGGGTCACAAATGCCGTCGGCATTGACATCTGCGGCACAATCTCCACCACAGACATCCAAGGCATCAACGTTGTAAAGACACGAGCCATCTTCTTCGGAGGCTTCTGCATCATAATTGCAGGCCAGGATGTCCGTGCAGCCCGGCACAACGGGCGTACAATCTGGAGACACAGTGAAAGGGTTTCCATAATCCCAACTGCTCGGAGGGTAGGGGTGTTCCGCGAGGTAAATCCGGTACTCCACACCTGCTGCAGCCACATCGATGGCCCATGGATGCAAGCCGGTGTTGTCCACAACCCCCAAGTCAGCCACAGCGGCGTTGGCATTGATGTTGATCAAGCTCAGGTAGACACTGGTGTTGGGGTCTCCTCCAGACCATGAGATCCAGAGGGTGTCGCCCAGGCACCATTCACTGGCCACATCGTCCAGGGACAAGCCCGCATAGAGGCAAGAACCGTCGTCATAGGTGGCCTCTGGATTGTGGTTCAAGGCCGACGCGTCAGTGCACCCGAGAACATCGTCTTCATAATAGCACGAGCCATCATCCTCTTCGGCCTCTTCCACGAAATTCAAAGCCAACGGATCGGTGCAGCCCACAATGGGATAGTAGCAGGATCCGTCATCGAGGAGGGCATTGGGGTCATAATTGAAGGCCTGCTCATCGGTGCATCCATAGAACGCATCGCAACCGCCGTTGACCGAGAACAGCCCCGATGAACCGCCGGATCCACTGGCCACGGGCACACTGTCCAAGAGCAGTTCCCACGAAATTTCAGAGAGGTAGCTGCCGCCTCCTGCACCAAAGGTGTAGCACCCATCGGGCAGGCAGAATTCGGTCATGCCCTCTGGCCCAGAATTCAAGGTCAAGCTTTGAATCAGTGTGCCGTCGGTACTGGAGATGTCGAGTTCGTTGCCATTCCAGCCGTCGCCATAGGAGTCGTACATGTGCAGGGTCAAGGCGTTGTCCTCTCCGCAGTCCAGCGGATAGGTGCAGGTCCCGTCATCGTCTACTGCGAAAGGGTTGAAGTTCAATGCCAGCGGATCGGTGCATCCATAAGTGGCGTAGATCTGCCCCGCCAAAATCTCCTCCCCGGGCTTGCGGTTGTATGCATAGTCCACAAGGCGCACCATGTCGCCTGCCTCGCTGACCTCAAACCTCATCCATCCGTAATGGAAGCGCTCCGCCAAGGTGAATTTGATGCCGGCAAAAGTGGTTTGGCCATTCCAATCGTTGTAGGTGGGAGAGGTGATGACCAACTGGGTTTCCAGTTCCGAGAAGTACTTCCAATGGCTTTCGCTTTGGATGGTATCTCCGGCTTGGAGCGCGCTCAAGTTGGTGGAACCCACATTGCAAACGCCAGATTTGGAATACGTCTCCAACCGGAAATGGCCATTGACGTACCACAGCCCAAAGTCTGCATCGCCCACGTTCCAGCTGAAGTATTTCCAGTTGTTTCCGGGGTTGGCAATCGCGATGCCTTCGGCAGGGTCCACTTCCACGTATTGGATGGCATAGGGGTCCGCATAGTCGAGTGACATGGACCGCGAGAGGTCCATGCCGCTGGGTACATCGGAGAGGAGGGAGGCGTCCAATGCAACGTTGAATGAAGCGTCGTCCACATCGGCGTGGGCACTGGCCTGTCCGTCCAGAGACAAATGGATGCGGGAATCGGAGACGCGCACAATGTGGGCGGTCAAACCTTCGGGAAGGTCGGATACGCCGAAGCCTGACCCGGCCCCTAGGGTGTCAAATTCGGTCCAAGTGGCCCCAAACAGGTCGATGCTGCGCTCCGAGGAAACGCTTCCATCGTTTTCCAATGCTTCGTGGAACACCGTCTGGGTGTAAGCCAGCACTGGAGACTGCACTTCGCCCATGGCAATGGCGCCGCCCGGTTGCTCGTTGTACGCCATGTCCAGGGCGTAATAATGGCGGCCATCCTCGCTGACCCGCATCCGAATCCATCCGTAGTGGTCATTGCCGTTGCGTTGGAACTGCACGCCAGCATAGGCGGTTTGTCCATTCCAATCGGTAAAGCCAGGGTTGGACAGGTCCAGTTGGTCCGGGTACCACGGACCCGGTTCGGTGATGTCGGTGTCGGGCCCCACCACCGTCCCCGCGGAAAGGGGGACGAGGTTGGACGTGCCGGGGTAGCACACGGCGCCGTTGCCATAGGTTTCGAGCTTGATGTTGATGAGGTCGTAGTGAAAGAATCCGAAGTCTGCACCACCAGACCCCATGGTAAACCAAGTCCATCGGCGCCCTTCGAAGAAGTTGTGGGCATCGTCCACCAAGTCCACAAATACGATCTCGTAGGGGTCCAAGAAGGTCAGCCCGAGAGCGGTGTTGGACGGGTTGTAGAGCTCCTCGTAAGTCACTCCGGCGAAGGGGTTGACGGTGAAGTGAAGCGCGAGGTTGTCCAGGTTGTCGCCGGCCGCATGGCTGGCCACTTGACCGGTGAGGTGTGCCGTCGCATGGGTGGAGTCCACGACCACCACAGACAAGGAGGTCCCAGCGGGCAGGTTTTCGGTACTGAAGTCGACCCCTTCTACCAGTGTGCCGGTGGCGCCAAAGGTCAGGTCGAGCAATTCAATGCCGATTTCGCTGTCCACAGTGCCATCGTTGGCGAAAGACTCCGAAAAGGAGGACTCCAAGTACACCATCCGAGGCAGGAACCCTTCAAGAAAGACCAGCGCATGGTTGTCCGCAGACCAAATGTTGTTGCGCCCCGCCACGTCCGAGCACATGGTCGCCAGCATCCGTGTCTTCTGACCTTGGGTGAACATGTTGGAACAATTGGAATAGTCCATGTAGTTCTGCACGTTGTCCTGGGAGTCGCATGACTCAGCCTCCAGGTCGCAGCCTGTGTTTCCGATGGTGTTGGGGGTGTCTTCCACCGCGTCGTCGAAACCGCAGCCCGCCGTGGATTGGTTGCCCGACTGATCGCCCCAAGTGTGCTTGAGGTTGGCCCAGTGTCCCACCTCGTGGGTCAGGATTTTGTAGTGGGTCCAGACGGCTGTCTCCGTGCGACCCACGGCCCAATACGAAGACACTACACCGTCGTAAATGGAGGCCGACCCCTCGACGTCAGCGGGGTAGAACGCAAATGCAGATCCATTGCCCCCATCTGAAGAGTGCACCACCCAAATGTTGAGGTACATGGTGGGATCCCATTGCACCAGTTGTTTGAGGGCGATGTTGCTGCCGTTGTAAGTCAGTTCGGATTGGATCCGATTGATGCCGGTGGTGGGCTGGCCATTGGGATCGAAGTCGGCCAAGCGAAAGCCCATGCCCACGTCGGCGACGATGCCAGAGAAATTGGGGTGGACCTCGGTCAGCTCCGCGTTCGAAGCGGAGAAGTCCTCGTTCAATTGCACAATGGCCTCATGGATTTGCGCGTCAGAGATGTTCTCTGGCCCATTGTCGTGCACCACATGAAACACGATGGGGATCAAAAGGTCCTGGTCCGAGCAGGAGAGCGACTGAGCGGCAAAGTTTTGAGTGTGGTCCTCAAGAGACAACCTCCTGAGCTCTTGGCCCCCCATCCACTCGGGGTGGGCGAGGCGCATGTCGTCGCGCTGCTTCTGGTGCTCGCAACCATGCTGTGCTTGACTCACCCCGCTGAACAGCAGCAACGCAAAAAGTGGCCAAATGAAGCGGAGTGGATTCATGAACGCAAGGTGGGACAGGAAGATACGGCGATTGGAGCCGCCCCTTCTAGAGATGGAAACCGGCCCTTCATGAGGGCCTTCCGCTCAAGCGGGCTAATTTGTGGCCATGCCTTTTTTGCTCGATTCGCCCGAAGCGGTGGCCGCTGCCCGCCTGAGTGCATCCCACAACCCCGAGGCCTTTTGGGCCGACATCGCTGGCCATTACGACTGGATGAAGCCGTGGAGCAACGTGTGTTCCGCTGAGTTTGAAACGCCGTCCGTGCGCTGGTTCGAGGGCGCAGAGCTCAACATCACGGCCAACTGCCTGGACCGGCACTTGGCCGAGCATGGGGACCGAACCGCCATCCTGTGGGAGCCCAACGACCCGGCAGACAGCACCGTGGCGATCACCTACGCGGAGCTGCACGACCGCGTCTGCCGCTTTGCCAATGTGCTGAAAAGCCGTGGGGTGGGGAAGGGCGACCGCGTGGCCCTCTATTTGCCCATGGTGCCAGAGCTGGCTGTGGCGGTGCTGGCCTGCGCCCGCATCGGTGCGGTGCACAGCGTGGTCTTCGCCGGTTTCTCTGCGCGCAGCCTGGCCGACCGCATCCAAGACGCCGGAGCCGTGTGCGTGATCACCAGCGACGGCATGAAGCGCGGCGCCAAGGGGCTGGTATTGAAAGCCGTGGTCGACGAGGCCCTCGCCGAATGCCCGACGGTCACCACCAACCTCGTCGTCCGCCACACCGGTGAAGACGTCCAATGGAACGTAGACCGCGACGTGTGGCTGCACAATGCACTGACCTCAGTCACTGGCGAATGTCCTCCCGTGCCCATGGATTCCGAGGACCTGCTCTTCATCCTCTACACCTCGGGCAGCACGGGCAAGCCCAAGGGCGTGGTCCATACCTGTGGCGGATACATGGTGTATGCAGGCTACAGCTTTGCCAACGTCTTTCAATACCAGCCCGGCGACGTCTACTGGTGCACCGCCGACATCGGTTGGATCACCGGACACAGCTACATCGTCTATGGCCCGCTGCTCAATGGTGCGACCACGGTGATGTTCGAAGGCGTGCCC
>Ga0206131_10001492_pt1 | contig 30040 bp, 34 predicted proteins | sample Helgoland_Spring_FD_148636 | JGI IMG/M metagenome (GOLD analysis project Ga0206131, IMG submission 148636) | Pelagic subsurface seawater microbial communities from Kabeltonne, Helgoland, North Sea - Helgoland_Spring_Bloom_20160517_1 | ecosystem: Environmental > Aquatic > Marine > Epipelagic ...
ATACTCTTGCGAATAGCCCCTTGTGATTTAACTTCGCCTGTTGAGCGATTACGATATTCAGACATGATTGATTCCTTTCGTTAGTCTGTTGAATTAAACTGACACGTCTGCGCCAGCGGTCACTGTGCCATTAACTGTGAAATCGCCACCTGTGCCAGAGTTAGTGCCCAGTGCGGATGTGTCATCGAACTTCATATGGATTAATGGAGTAGCAATATCACCTGCATCAATGGCTGGTTGAAGGTCTACTGGATACCCAAGGCCATCTACGAACTTTAGGCGGTTGGCTTCTTGGGAAAAGTCTATGTAGGAGGTGGACATATACATAAAACCAATGTATCCCGGCCAATAATTTAGACCGTCAAAATCCCTGCCTATTTCTACTACATCCATTGAATCAAAACTAATAGGTTGGTCAACATAAGTTGTAAATGTACCGTCGCTAACCCCATCTATGTAGCAATGTCTTTTACCTGTGTCACTCAAATCTACAGACACAAGAACTATATGCCAAGTATTATTTGATGCTGAATTTGTGGATGTATTAACGGCTAAGTTATTAGCGGCAGGCGATGAGCTACGAGTAGTTAATCTAAATGACGAGTCTACGTTTTGTTTGTAAGCGTGAAACTCATCGCCAGCAGCCCCAGTATCATTCATACTTAAAAGACGGGGCGCAGTAACAGCAGCATCTGAATAAAACGCACAAACAAAAGTTAATGTTTTACTACTTGTTGCCCCTGTAAGAGATGTTCTGCTCAAATATCCAGTGCTGTTATCTCCCTCTACACTCCTAGCCAAAAACTCACTAGGCCCCCTCGCACCTGTGAACGGGCCTGAGTTAACTGTGAAGTTGCCACCTGTGCCTAGGTTTTTGCCAGCATCGTCTGCTCGTAGTGGCAGGTAGACCAGTGGTGATGAGCCTGTAGGTAACTCACCAGACTCGCCTAAGTACTTGGGCTTATTTGTGTCTGTGTCGTAGAACGGGTTGTCTGTAGATAAATCAATTTTCCCGTCTGTAAAATATACATCTGAAAACGTACCGGAAGTACCATACACCTGTGCCGTGTATGTCAATATGTGATTTGTTCTAGTTACAAAAATTAACACCGTTGTTGCAACTTGAACACCATCTACATAAAACTTAGTATTAGCGGTTGAAGCGGGATCAACAACCATCTGTATATTATAAAATCTATCGGCGACAAGGGCAGTGTCTGCCGTTATCCGCATAACAGTTGTAGAGGTTGCGTAGTCATACACGTTTAATCTAAGAACACCCGTTGTTCCCATAACCATCATCTGGGTTTGATAGTTTGTACCACTACCGTTAACCCAGAATGGTATAACTGATACTCCTAATGTTGTTTTGACGTTTGCACTAATGGTATACCCAGTAGTCGTTAATCCTACATTAGCAAGAGTTACATTTTGACCTGATGTAAACATTGATGATGCCGCCGCATTGTACTGATTAGGCCCACGCCCTGATCTAGCCATTACGCCATTCACGGTAAAGTCTCCACCAGTGCCAGCGTTGTAACCAATGTCCTCTGGGTCATCTAGTGGAACGCTGATAATACCGCTAGTAGGTGGTGTGACGTACAAGCCATCATCATCAATGAAGTCACGGCGGTTGGCCTCTACTGAGAGGTCACGGTAGGTGTAATCTAGGTAGACACCGGCGAGGCGGCCAAAAATATCATTGCTATTATCGCTTGTATTTATTTCGTGAGAGCTATTGGTAAAGTCAATACTATCATTAGTATACGTACTGGCAGTTATGCTCTGGCTTACATCATTTACATAAATATATCTATTTGAAGCATTAGATAAATCCATGCTAATAATTATATGCGTCCAAGTATTTCTTGGAATTTTGTTTGTGCCAGTTTCTGCGCTTAATATATAAGTATTTCCTGAGTTTTTACCCAATACGGAAACCCTGTCATTACTCGTATAGACAATAAATTGATTTGATGTTCCAGAACTATAAACGTATCCAGTTGCGTCTGTTTTATAAACCCAAGCCGAAAACGTAAACGTCTTCCCATCCGCATTTCCCACCAAATCACTCGACCGGTTCAGGTAATCATTAGTCCCATCAAAGTCAATGCCGACAGGTTCAACAGCACCGCCAGCATTACCAGCAGCAGCCTGTAACACCTTAGCTAACTTGCTCATACATAGTTCCCTACATAAGCACCGTACAAAGTAGTGCTGATCTTCCACAGTACAAAGGTGTCACTAGCCGTAGACGTAGGAGCCACGTTGCCACCGCTAGTCACCCATGTCATTGTAGGCCATGTAATAGCGTTTGAGTCACCACCGGTAATCATCAACACCACGCTCTGACCAGCACTAACTGAGTCTGTAAACGTCACTGGCGCTGATAGAGCCTTGACTTGGATTGTCCCGTTAGCAGGGTCAATTGCTGTACCAGTTAACGTGTAGACTTCTTCAGTGATAGCCCCGTCAGCAATCAAGCCTGTAATTGTTTTACTAGATAGTGTTTGCGAGTCAGTAGTACCCACAACCGCCCCAGTAGGTACTACTACGTCCGCTAAGTCTCTTGCTTTACTCATTTTTAATTCTCCAATTTGTTACGATATTGCAAGGAAGATGAAGGAGCCACCGCTTGCATTCAAAGCCGCAGGTGCTGATGATGTAACTGTGAAGCCTGATGCCAATGGGTCAATGTAGTCAGTGCTGGTCACTTCAGCCGCTGTGCTGTTTAGTAGCAAATATGGGTCGTTACCACTTACGATGCCCCGTGCGCTGTCCCACACATACCAGTCGCCTGTGCTGTCTGTGCGTTTAATTAATATAAACCTTGCGCCAGCACTGAAGCCACAGTCTACATTTAAGTCAGCACCAGTTCCGCTATAGGAGCCGCACTTAGATACCCCGGGTAGGCTTGCGAAGAGATAGGCGATGAAAGTGTCACCACTTCCATTAACTGTGTCACTAGAACCTACACTGAAAACACTATTTGTAGGTGTTGTGTCATTCCAAAAAGCGGGGCTATCAACTGGAACACCAGTCGCATTTAGCTCAGACGCTTTACCATTTCCTGAAGCAGAGTGGTAAACTTTCCAGTCTCGTGCATTATTGCGTTTCTTTACAATCATCATCTCAGGCGCCACACCTAAGTTGTGATTTACAGTGCGACCTGCAACACCCGTCCCCGTGTAGCAAACTACGTCGAATACAGATGGGGCACGGCGGAACATCCAGGAATACCAATTTGTTGACGTTATGACATCTCTCCAGCCATTCATAAAATCAAATACTATAGATCCATTACTAACCTCTGCTGATGTATCATTGGCTTTTAGATATTTCCCTTGAGTCAATCTCGAACATAGTAAACTGTTACCCCCCTCTAATATATATTTATTTATAGCCATATCTACAGGGAAACTTGATATGTATTGGGGGGAAGTAGATACACCGTCGCCCTGGTCTATAGCAAACACCTCAGTCCCAGACTCCGGAGTTTTCATCGGGCGGCGGATGGCTATGTAGATGTATGTTTGTCCAGAGGCATTATTTGTACCTGAGGAACCACTTTGGACAAAGCCAGTGGATGATATATCGCAATAAGGGATACCGGTTAATGCTTCTGCGTCTGATGTATTTGGCTCTAGTCTATTTACACCAACGCCAGAAGCTGTAAAGCCACGCATAGCGTCAACTATCTGCCAGTCACCTGTGCTTGTCGCTGGTTTCCACAGAAGCCATTGAGGTTCCCATCCTATGTTAACGGCATTGTCGGCTACACCCGTCCCCGTATAACTCCCACAGCTAATTACATTCTGCTCGCCATCGTCGCCAAAGCCACCTGCATCATGTGCGAAGAGGTAGGCTACGTAGGTTTTAGTTGATCCATTGACCCAATTAAGAGAAGTCCCGGTATTAACGGTAAACGTGGACGCATCTGCACTTGAAACTCCACCACCAGACGACCCTGATATTAAGATTTCTGCACCTGTAGTCTCAAGCACCACCATATGCCCGGCTGTCAACGACCGATGCCATGTAGCCCATCTAGTTGCATCGTTTGTGCATTTAACAATAACCATCCCCGGAACAGACCCAAGGTTATGGGAAATTTCCCGCCCATCAACACCATCACCCGTCCACGTCACAACGTCGAAGAAATTTGGACTCTTGCGGAAACTCCATGAGGCGTAGTCTTGGAAGGCGGCATTAACAAGAGCAGACCCGTTAGCAACTGTGAATCCAGTCGTTGAAAAAGCAGAAATACTTGATTGTGTAAATTCTGCGCTTGTGTCGTATGAAAGCAAAACTTGGTTTGCGCCACGAACAGTATCAACAAGGGCATGCGCTCCGTTACCTGATCGTTGTTTCGCCCATACAAGACCGCCTTCTTCGGATAAATTTACACCGTTTGATACGGTAACATTGCCGCCGTTCCCCAACCCCTCGTACAAATACGTTGAGAACACATCTTCAACATACTCACCCCCACCGCCAACACCAGCGGCGGCTTGAACTACGTCTCTTACTGCCATTACGCCATCCCCAGTCCGAGGACAAAGCCTCTGTATGTCGTGCCACCGTCTGAGGTGAAGAATGCCAGTGTGTCAACACCAGCGGCTGTTAGCGTGGGAGCCGTTGCCGCCGCCCAAGTTACACCTGAGAAGAACGTTAAGGCCGCAGAGCCACCATTGGTCACCTCAAGCACAAATGCGCTCACAGAGCCGCTAGAGGCCACGTTGCTGACCGTTAGTGTTTGTGCGCCTGACAGTGTGTAGGTGAAGTAGTTGCCAGCAGACAGATCGATGTCGTTAGCACCCATTGCCACCTTCTTTTCAACCACACTAGTGCCAAAGGTCTGGGTGGCTGTAAATGTGTTGGCTACGTCATTCTTGGTTGTGTCAGCATCATAGGCTTGTACAGAGACACCAATGTCAGCACTCTGTAAGGCAGAGTCAGCCAAAGCACCTTGAGCCGTTGTAGCAAACCGAGCATCAGCAGCGGCTTGTGAGTAGGTATCAGCAACCTCAAAAGCACCGTAGGCAACAATGTCAACCAAGTCACCAGCCGTTGCGCCTGTAGCTAAAACAATGTTTGTACCGCTAGTAGCCGTGAAGTCTGTGCCAACAATTAGCTTTACGCCGTTTAGGTAGACATCAACAAAACCTACATCATATGTAATCGCAAAGGTTGTCTGGCTTGCCGTAGCCGTGTAGACCTGACGGTTAGATGTGCCGTTAACAGCAGAGCCTGCAGCAACCCAGCTAGAGCCGGTGTAAACACGCATTTGCTCGGCAGTGGTATCCCAGTACAAAGCACCAGTTAACAGCGCATTACCGTCGTTGTCCAGAGTAGGCGCAGAAGCCTTGGAGCCTAAGTAGCGGTCATCAAAGGCATCGTAGGAAGCCGCAGCAGCATCCGCTGAATCACTTGCGTCGTCTGCAAAGCCTGACGCCTGTGTGGCGCTACCAGATGCGGCTGTGGCGCTGTTTTGTGCAGCGGTTTTAGCTAACTCTGCGGCGGCGGCTGAATCAGCGGCTGACGTTGTTGACCCAAAGAGCGTATCTATTTGCGCTATTGTGTAGGCATCTGAAATGTTGTAGCCAGCAATCGTCGTGGGGTTTGTTCCCGCCGTGGCACGACCGTAAGCATCAAAAGTAACAGACTGGTATGTGCCGGGTGTTACGCCAGACGACGCCAAGTCAATGTTGTCCCCGTTGACCACAATGCGACTAGCAGATGCTGTTTCTACGTTTAAGGTGTTGCCTGTCTTTGTAAGACCATTACCCGCTGTGATCTGACCTGCGCCAGAAAACTGCACCCAAGTGATTGCTGTGGAGCCTAGCGTGCCACCCGCGTTGTTTGTGCAAGTAAAGCCGTTGTCAGCGTTTGCTGTTCCGCCCTCAACAAAGACAAAGGCTGAAACCAGTTCATCCCATGTGTCTGCGTCAGTAGACCGTGCCCAAGCGCCTACTGCGGCAACATAAATGCCGTTTGCTGAAGCCGTGCTTTGGTCTTTTACTAGCACTCGGTTGCCAGCAACTACCGATACCCCGTCAATCGTCTGCTCCCCAGACAATGCTATGTTAGCGGTGGTGGCCGCAACCACAGAAGCCTTGGCGTCAATGCCTTGGACTAACCCGTCAACATAACCCTTGGTGGCCGCATCAGAATCGTTTGTAGGGCTTGACAGGCCAGTAATGGTGGCGGCAGTACCCGAATTCATGTCCAACGCACCAGTGATGGACACATTGTCAAACGTAGAAGTACCAGAGGCCGCAGTCACATTGCCCGTCACATTACCCGTAACGTTGCCAGTGACGTTGCCTGTTAAGTCGCCTGTTACATTGCCTGTTACGTTACCAGTAACAGCGCCTGTCAGTGGGCCAGAAAAGCCCGTGTTGGCTGTGATGTTCGTACCAGTAATAGCCTGAGCCGATGTCCCGCCAATCACCGCACCGTCAATAGTGCCTGCGTTAATGTCAGCAGAAGCAATGGTTGCCGCCGTGTTAACCGTAAGGTTAGTCGCCGTTACCGCCGCTGGGGTAGAAGCCCCAATCGTAGTCCCGTTGATCGTTCCACCAGTAATCGTGGCGTTGGATGACGTGACCGTACCAGACACACCACCAGAGGCTGTTAAAGCGCCTGTGAGCGTCGTTGAGCCGTCTACCGTAAGGTTGCCCCCAACAGTCAAGCTATCGTCGCTTGTGCCCGTTTGGAAGTCCTTCAGATGGCTCATTATCTGACGGATTGCGTTGTTGATCCCGCTGGGAGCGCAACCCTCGGCAATGTTTACCGATTCAACGTCGGTGTTATTCGCCGCTGTAGCGTCGTATTCGCTAATCTTTGTCTTTGCCATTTACTTACTCCAAACCAAATGCGGCTCCATAGCCAAGTGAAAGTGCTTTACGCTTCAATTCATTACTCAAAGGCTCAAGCGTTGTTGTCTTGGCAGTACTCATCAACCTTGATGCCAACTTAGGGTCTAACATTGCGTCAACCAACAACTCACGAATCGCATCATCAGTGCCGTTGTAAAGCCAGTTCATTGGGGCAACAAGTTTTGACAAGCCGGGTGAAACCTCGCCATAAATCTGCTTGCCAATTATCCCACCAATAATGTTTGCTGTACTCAAATTTTTGAATGTATCTGAGCCGGGAACCTTAACGGCGCGATTCAAAACACCATCATCCAAGTCCTTGGATACCTTCTCCAAGACAGATAGCTGTGTCTTTGATAGGTTGGTGTCTTTTTGTGCGTTTCTGATTGCAGTGGTGAACTTTGGCTGTGAAATCAAATATTCACCAACATTTGACGGGTCTGGTGTTGTTGTCAACACCTTGCCCCTAAAGTCCTGAGCCGCCTCTAATCGTTCAATGCCTCTGCTTGATTGCGCGTACTTGCGTAAGTATTCTTTATAGCCGGGGGCAGAAGATTCGAGTAAATCATCAACAGATTGAATAACTTGCTCTAGTTCCTTTTTTGAGGCTTTGTATGCACCTGCATTTGGGCCTCGCCTTTCCGCTTTATCCAACAGACCTTGCGCGGCCATTCTCAAATCTTTGCGTATCTCATACAACTCTGCTGGAGACTCAGCGCGTGCAATGTCAGATTTTGCATCATTCATTACAGACATAACGCTACTGCGCTTCCCTGCTGGAGATGCAAGGATGCTGTCAATCTTTTTGTTAACAGTAAGCGTAATTGCGTTTTGGAATACTTCTGGCGAGACCTTTGAGTTTGCAAATGCTTGCTCTCTCAGCGGAGCAGAAACCTGATCTCTTTTAGCAATAGCTGACACCAAATCATCTTTGTCTTTAGCCATGCGGTCAAGGATAACCATGCGAGCCTTGTTTGCATCGCTAATTTGCTTCCCGAACTTGCCTGTTTGGTCAAGGCCGCGAATGGTTGTCTCTGCCCCAATCAAACCAACATCGCGTGTTGCTTGTGCGGTAGTTGGTGAATAGCCCGGTATTGATGGCTTATACGCTAAACCAGACTCAATCGCTTGCTCTGAGTCGCGTGAAAGTTGACGCAACACATTGCCAGCAACAACCTCCCTGCCAGCTTCTGTAAATGGTTTGACAATGTTTGATACAGATTGAGCCAACTTTGGAGCGCCACCAGTGACGCCACCAGCGCCAATTGAGCCAATCAGCCCTAAACCGATTTGACCAGCTTCACCAACATCGCCATACTCTCTAGCTGTTGAAGCCAGAGATGGGGCGGCAATGGCTGATGCGCTTTGTACAATAGGAGCCTCAAGCAACAATGATTTTAAAGCCTGTGGAACCGCCTCAACTTTTTGAGCAATACCAGCAGGAGCAGCAAGCGACAAGCCAGCTTGAGTAATGTCGCCAATCACGCGCTCTTGTTGTGTTTGTGGCTTAGGAGCGTTTATCGCCTCTAACACACGCTGTCTTGTTTTTGCAATAGGCGTCATTACTTCACGACCAGCCATTGCATTTACGATATTGGAAAACGGGTCTGAAACCATTTCTGGTATAGCCGTGGCAGCACCAGCCGCGTAACGACCAAACAAACCTAGTTGCCTTAAAAAGTCATCGCCAGCAACAACTTCGCCACCGCTAAGTTTATCAAGCTCAGGCGCAATCATTTCATTTACGGTTGGAACCCTTCCGTTTGCCATCAAAGGGTCTTTAGCAGCTACTGGCGCAATAGGAGCCTCTGTTGTTTTAAGTTTTTCAACAGAGGAAATTTGTTTGCTTGGGAACTCATTTTGCGCTCTTGCTATAACTTCATCCGCAGTTACAGATGAAGGAGCGTTTTCGTAAATAATTTCTTCGCCATCTGCAAATTTTATTTTGATGTCGGTCATTGTTCCCACCCAATTCGCTTAATTTCACCTTGAATTTTGGCTGAATTTCCAAGGGCTAAATTTGGATTAAGGTTAAAAGCCTTTGCCAGATTAGAATATTCGGTTCTTTTTGAGTTATACAAATTGGCCGCAACGTTGTAAAGTTCAGAAGCTAAAGACTTAAAATCTTTCCGCTGAGTTGCTGTAAGCTTTGTTCCGTCTATAGACTGTTTAAAATAATTTTTAAGTCGATCCATACGACCACCAGCCGCCATTGCCATGCCAAGCTCAGACTCTCTTACCACTGAGCCGGGGTCAAGTAGCTTCATGATCTTGGTCGCGCCACCAACGTCTCCGATTGGTGTGCCAGCATCTATTGCGGATGCAACTTGACCGTAAGACATCCTCATGTCTTCGTAAGCCTTGTAAATTGGCTCCCCAGCAAATTGCTTTTTTAAGTCAGATGTATTTTGAAAACCTCTTTGGCCTTCATTCATAATGATTTGACGATTTGCTTGAGCAAATTCATTCATTTTTTTATTAATTGCGGCACGCTCTTGCTCAGAGTATTCGCTTGCATTTTTACGCTGATACCCAAGAGAATCAACAGCTTTCGCAAAATCAGAAGCCAACTTAGGATCAACGACCTTTGGAGCGCCAGACGCAACAGGCGTTGTGTTACCAAAAATGTCGGTTCGCGCCCTAACATCACCGGGGCTTAAATTAAACGCTTCACCCTGCATCATCTTCTGCATTTTCAAGCGATCCATAATGGCTTTTTGACCCTCTGGGCCAAGTGCCATCAACTGGCTCATTACATCTTGGTTAATGCCACCGGGAGTCGCTGGTCTTGGAGGCACAACAACGTCAGGGCTATCCATAATGCCTTGCGTAGCCGCTTGTGCGGGGCGATAAAGGCCACCAACTAGGTTCTGAGCCTCTGCTGTACGCTTCTTGGCCTGCAAGTCAGCCTGCAACTTTTGTTGCATCAGCTTCTGCTGTGCCGCTTGCTGTAGTGTGCCCTGATAACCAGCGCCAACGCCTTGCAAGCCACCAACCAATGCCGCGCCAAGACTCTGTGGTGTGCGTGATGGAGCGCCAGCTTGGAACAATCCCGATGACAGTTTCAACAAAGCATCAGTCGTTGCTTGGCGACGTGCGCCTGCTAAGTCTTCCTCTGACAAAAGACCTGCGTATGGGTTCGACCCGAAATCTAATAATCCAGCCATATTAACTCCTTACCACAGCTTTCCGCTCAACCAGTTACCGAAACCACCGCCAGTAGCTTGGTTAACTAATGAGCCGATACCAGCAATGCCTGACAATGTGCCCAGCGTGTTAGCTGTTGGGTTTGTGTAGTAGGGGGTATTTGTTGACTGACCAAGCGGCAAGCCTTGGATGTTGCCAAGGAAATTTGTCAGGTTCTGCTGGGGTTGGTTGTATGCCTGCTGTTGGTACTGCTCACCCAACTGACCCACATTCATCAATTGCTGGATGTCGCCGTAGTCAGCCTGCGCCATCATAGGTGCATTGCCAGCCGCCGCTTCTTGGCGAGCACGCTCTTGGGCATAGTTTTGGTAAGCCAACTGCCCAGCAGTGTTTGTCAGACCTTGAGCCAATTGACCAGCCGCCTGTGTTTGCAGGTTCTGCATAGCACCAGAGCCGTATCGACCAGCGCGGGAAGCCTGTGAGCCAATGTTGCCAATAGCCTGATTAAACGCGCTAGTGGCCTGCTGTGCCGCTGGCTGGAATGCACCTTGAAAGAATGGGTTGCCAGACAAGTAATCGCCTTGGATCGTGCCTTGCTGTTGAGCCTGTGCAGAGCCAAGTAACGGTGAACCCATCATGGCGCGGTTTTGAGCCGCTTGCATTGCCTGCTGGGTGATGTCCGATGCACCTACAGTGGGCGTTCCACCCTCTTGGTAAAGGCGTTGCGCCTCAGTCAAGCCATATTGCAGATACGGCTTTAGTACCGCGCTAGGCTCTGTGGTGGTGGTTTGGTATTCGACTGCCATAGTCAGTTCCTTTCAAAGAATGGACTCGTAGGCGGTCGTCCTAGAGTCATTATATCAATCATTTGCTTATCCCACAATGACATAAGCGTAAGTTTTACCAATTACAGAATTAGCAAAATGCGACACAGTGGCTGTTCCTTTGCCAACGGATACGATATAAGGCTCATGCGCCGTGCCAGCAGTCTGTGACGGGTCAATCATCGATATATTAGCCATTAACGACGGAATGGATGGCCTAACAAATGGGGTAGTTTGCGCCGCGTAAGCCTCAAGATAAACGCTTGTGTTGTCTACCGCCGCAACAACTTCAACATAATCATTTGCACTAAGTTCTATCGGGTGGTGTATTGAAATAGGCATATAGCCATCTATACCGCCGTGGCTCTCAACAACGCTAAATTTTGTAGCTGTATGAGGCACATCTGTGCCGTTAACCCTAATCCACAAGAAAGATTCATGAATTTGCACACTTTGATTCACAAACAACGCCGAAACGGTTAGATCGTAAACGCCAGAGTATGCGACGGTTATCTTGTTAGCCGCCAAAGAAGTGCCAACCAAGAAATCCGCATTAGTTAATGACAACACTTGCGGAGTGTTGGCTGTGGCAAATGTAATATCTGCCCTCTCCTCAAATGTCCCATAGGGGTAGTTGTTGCTTGCCGCCGCAGACAGGCTGTAAGGTATCAGTATGATCTTAGAGTCGCCACCAATGCGAGCGTCATTGATTACGGTCGTTGTAGCGCCACCAGTATCAAATGTTATTGTGCCAGTATTGTTTGTCTTGCCGTCCATGATTCCACGAACGACCTCTGACATTACACGTTGGTCTGCTCCAAATACTGGTACGGTACGAAACATCAGCGACCCCCGCTTGGCACGATGTCAATATCAATTGCCACAGCATTTTGCCAACTATCTCCTGTCGGCTCAACCTTTATTCGGTGGTAGCGACCAGAGTTCCTGAGTGACACCCTATTCTCGTTATTAGCCGCCACAGGCGTGCCATAGGACGGTTCAACATCCAATCGATAGCGAGACGCCACGGCCACATTAGCCGAGCCGTTATCAATCTGTGGCCTTGCAAGCGTGATGAGCGAGTTAGCGCCCACATCTACGTCCCCAGTAATGATAACGCCGCTTCTGGGTAGGCCAGTAAAGGCGTACACGTCATCATCCTTTAACCCGCCAAGGAAACTCTGGTTGCCAACATAGGCAGGCGAATCTAGTGATTGGTCTAGGGCATCTATGGATACAGAAATCTGATCTAGTTGCTCAAGCGTAACAGTTCCAGTGGAGGCGTCTGCAATGTAGTCCGTCACCGCATCAGCATTAGTCCAGCGCCCTGTCTTGAAGTTGTAAATTAACAGCTTACGGAGTGAGCCTGATGACAAGAAGTTCCACACCACCAGCTTGCGGATTGGGTCAAGCGCCGCAGACATTGTATTTAGCACCGTCAGGTCAACGTTATCAAAGAACCAACGGTCAACCTTTTCGGAGCCAATGGCCTTAACGGACTGGCCGTCGCACATATAGAACCCATCGTCTGACAGGAAGAACGTAATACCCTGATATTGAGCAATGCTGTTCTCTGACAAGCAACCAATCCCGCGACTAATGTTGTCGAACTGGAATATAAAAGGAGTCCCAACGTAGGACATTCGGGAGATACCCTTGTCCATCAGGATTAGACCAAATTCGCCACCAGTAATGCCTACAACGTTGCCGCCGTCAGGAACGTCTTGATAGTCAGCCTGAGTCGTTTGTGAGTATGTCCACTCTGTCTCATCGTTGATGCCAGACCAGCGCACTCGGTTGCTGTATCTCGTTGCACCCTCTAATGTGTTGCCAACAACCACAAAGTCACGAACAACCGTAATGTACTTAGCCACAGGAGCGTCAGAAGCCACATCCGCAAACTGTGTCGATGTGTTTACATTGAAGTATTGCAGCTTGTCAGCGTTGTTAGTAAAAATGGTGTTGGAGCCAAACTGCGTAAACCGGATGCGACTGTCGTTAGGTGTTGAGTATGTTGTGCCAGATATATTAGTAAAGTCCCCAATTGAGGATATGGAGTACACGTTTTGCAACCCAGCCGCCACAATCACGGCCTCGTTAGTCGAGTCTCTTGTGTGGTGCAGTGTGTATAAGGTTTCACCTGCGCCATTAGCAATTGGCGTAGGAAGTGGCAGTGGCCCATAGCCTACCGCCTGAGAGATGACGTTCTTCGCCTCAGTTAGAGAGCCAGCCAAGCCCGGCTGATCTGGCAACCATTCATTAAAACTTATGCGCTGTGTTGCCATGCTTTACTTTCAAACTGCCTTGATTGCCAAGGGGACGCCAGAATATTGACCAGTCTCGTTAGACTTCTCAACAGACACAGAGGCACGCTCATACATAGATACCCATGTAGCCAAGCGAGCATCATTCATCAGGTAAGGCTCTGCCTCAAGCAATGCCGCATATAGCAACATATCTGGCAGATTTACTAACAAAATGTTTGATTGGTTGTCATCGGATAATGACGTTGGCTTTGCAAAGTACAGCAAACTTAGGGTGTAGGCAAAGTCTGGAGACGGGGCTAACTGAAACTCCTCCGCCAATATTGTGTAATTTGCTGGTTGCCCAGACACGGAACTTAGCGAGTTTCGTGACAGTGCCGATGGAGACAAGTAGTTCATCGGCTTAGTTGGGTTGCCAACTACTACCAAGTCTCTGGCCTCCAAGAAGTTGGCAGGCAGGGCGATCTTGTTGCTTCCAGCCGTGGCTGTTAAGTCCAAAGAAACCAGCATCTGACGAATACGCACCTCTCTCAAGATGCGGCGCTCGGCAAGCGAAATGAAGTCAGGTATCTGGTCTGTGAGATCAGTCCTAGCAAGATAATTGGCGACCGATGTTTTCAGGTCTGCATAGGTACTTAGGCTCATATATTCCCCGGTCTAGTGCGGAAGAAACGATTGTCAGGGTTGTTTAGCCATGAACGGAAACGCTTTTCGTCCAGCACATGAAACCCACGCATGATGCCCTGATTGTTCAAGTCATCAATAACAGTCAAAGGGATGGAGGCCACCTTGTTGCCATAAACTTCACCTGACCATTTAGCACGCTCATCGTAAAGATTAAACTCTTTTTGGTTCTGCTCAATAATCCCGCTTACGTCTTGGCGTGTCTCAAAGATAACACCACCATCACCGTCAGCGTGTCCAACTGTTTTGCGAAATTCAGTATTTTCCATATTGACATTTTAGCCGTTTTTCAATAAAGAAAAAAGCCCCAGACTTTTGATCTGAGGCTTCTTCCTATCTAGTCAACTTATAACAAGTCAGCAATGATGCCGTGGGCAGCTTCGTTCTTGACTTCCAAAGTTGCTTCGCAGATCAATTGCGTCTTCTCAGAATCACCTGCCTTGGCAAGTTCATTCGTAGAGAAAGGACGCAGATAAGCGATTGCCAGCATATCTGGGTCAACAACAAAAGCCGTCTCATCGCAAGCGTTGGTGGCGTTCATAAAGCGGTTAGGGACGACAGACATCGTGCCAAAATCGCTGAGGTAAACGTCAGCCGCGCCAATGATGGTCGTTGCTTCGTTGCTAGGAGCCATGTAACGCTGTGCAGCAATACCGGCAAAGCCTGAGACGGTCTGCTTGTGTGCAGGGTTGACCATCAAGACTTTGGGGTTGCCACCGGCGGTATAGACTTCCTTAACAACAGTCTTTAGGATGTCTTCCGTAAAGGTGCGGTCAGTGCCTTCTGTGCGGGCGGTAGTACCAGAAGCACCAGCCACGCCAGAAGTACCGAAATCACCATTGGTGTTTAGCCATGCCTGCAAACCACCTAGCGTGCGAGCGGTAGTGCTATTTCCGTTTGATGCAACTTGGTTGCTTAACAGGGTCAATTCCATATCGCGCTTAACCTCAGATGAGGCTTTGGCCAATTGGTAGGCTTTTTCGGACTTCCGGCCTGCTTTGTCCACAGCTTCCAAAGTACCAGCAATCTGGATTGTCTTCTGGAAAATCTGGGTACGGTTGCCAGCACGGGTTGTAACAGCCAGAGTAGCTGACGATGCGTCTGCACCTTCAACAGCGGCATTGCTCAGTGACGCAGCGGCCAATGAGTCAACTTGCCACTCATGCAAAACAGCCGTAGCCTTAGTCTTGCCAATGGAAGACATAAGAGGCGTGTCAGTGGGGCTGATGTTATAAATAATGTCTGACAGGTCTTCGCGCTGACCTTTAGCGGTATATGTTTGATAGATAGCCATTTTTGATACTCCAAAAATTTAATTACAAGAATCGTTCAAAAGCATTTGCTGCATCACGGACTTTGCCCGTTTGACGCAACTTCTGCATCACCTGTTTATCTTGTGATGACTTCGTAGGAGGGTTAGAAGAACCTGCCTTCATGGTCTTAGGTGCTGACTGCACTTTCTTTAGTGCATCAGGCTTAGACTTCTGAAGATTCTCGTACTTCATCGCCTTGTACAAAGCTAACACCGCGCGGTGGTCATAAATCGCACCCAACTCTTGGTCGCTGAATCCAAGTGACTTAGCGTAGGACATAATTTCCTTTTTAACGCTATTTCCCTTTTCTCCAGCCAACTCTGGGATAGCCTGAGACATCAATTGTGACTCTCGTTGCAAGTGCGTCTGTAACTGCTCGTTGCGCTCCGCTTGTTGCTTTTGGGCAAGGCGTTGCTGCTCAGATTGAATTACGGCGCGTTGCTTCTCAAGTTCACTACGCTCGGCAACCTTCACGGCATAGCCGATTGGGTCAATCTCCTTTAGAGTTGCGAGGTCTTCCTGTGCGCCCATTTGCTGACCAAGGAACTGGTCAATTGCTTGTAGGCGCTGGGCATAAACCTCACGCTCTTTTTGCACATCTGCCAACTGCGATTGTCGTGCTTCCACTTCTTTTCGCTGATCGGCTAGTGCTTGTGACTTTTGTGTGTAATCCTTGCTCCGCTGGTAGCCGCTAATAAGTTCATCAAGTTCTACCTCAATTTCCTCGCCAGCCGCTTTCACCTTAAACTTTTTAGTCTCAGGCTCAGCATCAACAGCTTCTTCCACATCATCCTCAGAGTCTTCGGTGTATTCCACCTCGGAATCGTCGTCAGATGCTTCAACAACATCGTCTTGCTCGTCTACAGGTTCTTCAGCAGGTTGGCCCTCATCGGCTCCGCTATCGTCACCCATTAGCCCAAGAAAGGCAGATGCCGCAGAATTTACATTTAATGGTTCACTCCCGCTAGGGTTGGTGTCATCCATAAGTCAGTCCAGTTATCAACAGAATCCGTCTGCTAACGGTTGTAGCCCAAATGCTACAAAATCTTCCACTTCTTTTCCTTAATCTTGGTATCAGCCGCTAGGCTTTCAATATGCCCATAGATCAAGTCAAGAGTCTTGATGACGGTGTAAGCACGTTCTCTTGCCTCTACATCGCCCTCATTAGTGTTCATTATGTCATTAATCTTTGAATTTTTCAATTCATTAATGACTTCTGTGATAAACCCGTCTTCAAGTAGGTGTTGGGCGCGTTCTGATTTATGGAGAATATTCATTATCTGGATCCAATGCTGCTTGCACGGCAGCTTCCATTGCGCTAACCGTGTTTCCAGAAGACGTTACTACTGGCGCTCCCTTGCCTTCATCTAACAAGCCACCCATCGCAATATTGCCGGCCTTACCAACACCGTACTCAGCCAATGACATCCCCATGTAAGGGTCTTGTTGCATTGCTAACAATTGGCCTCCGGGCAATAGTGCTACTGCCGCCATTTTGCCAGCAACATATTTGCCGGGATTAGCTTGAACCCAAGCACCGCGCTCTTGTTCTGTCATGCCTGACCATGCACTAGGAGCGCCAGCTTCAATGTCTCCAGATGATCCGCCACTAACGCCCATTGTTTCTGCAACAGCTTGATCCAATGATTCATCAATAAGGCTTTGGCTATATTGCTCAAAAGACGCTGGCTCAAACCAAGGTGATGACCCCGGCGTGTATCCGCCATCTAAAGAATTCCCAGTAGCCTCAGACCAGTTATTGATTGATTGCAACACATCGTTGTAATTTGCACCTGTAGACTTGGAGAACAAATCAGCCAACTGCGTACCAGATAAGCCGATCTCATCAGCACGCTCAAAAATCTGCTGTGGGTCTGTAACCTGACTAAAGTACTCGGTAGCCTTAGAAACCTCGGTAGGAGTAAATCCTGTGCCGCCAGCGGTGTTAACCATTCCGGGAGCCATGTCAGCAGGCAAGAATCGACCAGCCCCATAGCTACCACCAGATTGTGTAAATTGCTGAGGTGTGTACTGGCCTTGGATATTAGCCAAGATGTCGGCAAGGCTTGACTGACCAGATACGTTACTCAATCCAGTGGTCTGGTTAGTCCCGCCACCAGTTATGCTGACAGGGAAGTAGCGATCAAAGTAGTTGCTTGTATCGTACGTCCCCATTGCTTGAGGCGCATTGATAGTTGCTGGGGCTGCTGAAGTGCCTGCAATTTGATTGACAATGCTGTCAACGCCTACTGGTGCTACTGGTGCTACCGACTGGCTACCGCTATAAGCCGCCGTAGAACCGGGAGCAAGTCCTAGCATCTGATCCATTTGGTCAAAGTTATAACCAGCCCCTGTGCCGTAATCAAGCAATGTCTGACGCACATCCCCGCCTTCTGGTGTCCTGCTTTGAGCCGCGTCTCTAATTTGCGTTGGCGTAAATTGCGTCAACTCTGGCGCATACAGACCACTTGTGTACCCGCCACCAAGGGTTTGACCAGTGCCACCCAAGTAATCAGTTACACCACCCAAAAGACCGGTAAAGTCGCCACCCATTGATTGCTGATACAACCCAGCAACTTGTTCTGGTGAAAAGCCAATTTCACTTGCTCGACCATAAATCTGGTTTGCTGTTGGGTTGCTTGCAAAGAACTCTTGTCCCATTGCAACTTCTGCTGGCGTAAATGTAGGTGCTGTTGCCATGTTTTATCCCGGTATCTCTACGTTAGATGTAATCCCAGCCGCGACTTTGGAAGCCTTGATCTGAGCCTCAACCTCAAACTCCTGTTGCTTCATCTGCAACTCAGCCACCATCTTCTGGCGGTCAAACTCCATCTGAGCGGCAAACTTCTCACGCTGTAGTTGCAAGTCAGCCGCAGCTTTCTCACGGGCTAGTTGGATGTCAGCCTGTGCTTTGGCCTGCTGGGTTTGCAGGTCTGCCTGTGCCTTGGCCTGTGATGCCTGAATGTCAGCCTGCATCTTAGCCATAGCCGCTTGAGCCATCGGGTCAACCTGCTGTTGCTGTGGAGGTGGGTTCTGCAACTGCTGATCCAACTCTGGAGGAATGGCCTTGTAGAACTCAGCGGAGTCCTTGAAGCCTGCCGCCTCGACCATGCGACCCAGTGTATTGCGGTACTGGGCTGGGCTGACGTATGGGTTGCCCAAGCCGTAAGCACCAAGCAACTGCTCCTGCTTCTGGACAATCAAGCCAAGCATGGCCATCTGCTCTTGGCGGTTTCCAGCGCCTAAGCCTACGTTAACAGAGATGTCATACTCAGACGCCCAAGAACGTGGATCAACAGCAATGTAATCGCCACGCAATCGGATAATGCGCTCTTTGTTCTGGTACTTGGTGACCAAGTGCATAATGCCCCTAAACAGGTCTTTTACGCCTGTCTCAGCAAATATCCGAGCGACCATCTCGATCTTGCCAGCCCCAGCCTGCTGCATTGACGCAACTGCTGCTGCCGTAACGTTTTGCAGGATAGATGGGTCAAGACCCTGAGAAGCATCAGAAACGCCTGTGCGCTTGCTTGCGGTCTGGTCTAGGTATTCCAGCATTGGGAATGACTGAGCCGCAATAGACTGCACGTTTAACTGCGTAACAGCACCCTGTGACTTCGCACGAATAACTCCACCAGCCGTAGATGTCAGCAGGTCATCAAGGTTAACCTGCCCCTCAACAGCCACCACACGGGCGTTGTTGGTCAGATACAGGTTGTCCAGCATCTGACGCAGGATAGTCGTCTTGATTAGCTGGATGTCCGTTGTACGGTCTGCGAATGATTGACCAAAGAACTTGTGCGGAATTGGTATTGGGCAAATGGAGTAGAACGGCACATAGTCCGTTTCTTCCTCGCTCAGAATCTCGTTACCAGCGTAAAAGACTTGGCGCAACTCAGCAATGCCATCGTCATCCATGTCAGCGCGGATGTAGCACTCAAACACCTCAATGTCTTGCATTGCAGGGTCAAGGCTTTGATTGTCTTCAGGCTGCTCACCCTGCTCGTAGCGGATAACTCGCTCTGGGTTATAACTGAGCGTCTCACCTAAAGGCAAGCCCTCAACTACGTCCTTATCAAAGCCCATAGCAATCAAGTCGCCGCGAGTGATAATCCGACGGTGAGCCACAAATGGCGCGTCAGCCATCTTGCGGGCTTTCTTGCTGATAATGAATTCTTCTGGCGGGACGTTCTCAATCTTGACTCGACCAGAAGTAGACTTCTTCTTGACTGTCATGTTGTGGATGCCGTACACAGCAGGCATACCGTCTGGGCCAATTGCTGGCATACCCATTTGGTCTAGGACAGGGAACTCTTGGCTATCTTGCTCGACAACCTCAATGTCCTTGTCGGACAACAGCATGGCCAACTCATCGTCGCTTAGAGCCTCATAGGTCTCCTTAGTAACGTCTTCCTTGTCTTCCCAGTAAGCCTTGACAATGCCGTTCTTTTCTAACAGCGCGTCCTTAAACCAATCGTGGAACAGGATAACGCCGTCGTTGTCCTTTAGGAGAATGTGATTGCAATAGTCTGTGGCTTGCTTGGCTCCAGCTTCGTCGCCGGGAGATACGGGGTCAAACTGAGCCACCTCATCAGATGCTGTAAAGATACGCACCAACGCAGGCAATGCGCCGTCAATAGCCTCTGCCACCTCGCCTGTAACGATTGCTGATTTGCCGTCCACCTCGTTGCCATAAGGCTGGCGCAGGTATGACTGAAGTGCGTATTTGCGGTCAGCTACTGTTTCGGTTTCTAAAAAACCAATGGCGTCATCAATCTCAGATTCGAGAATCGCCTTTAGTAGATTCGTGTCCATCTTGTTCCTTTGGCGGTCTGCCCCGCTTTGGCTTGTTGTCCAATTGTAAGCTATTTAACATATTTTCCAAAGCGTGTAAACGTCGCTCACATTCTCTTAGTCTGGCCTCGGTATTTCCTTGCGGCATTAAGTACATTAAACGACCCACCTTGCTGGTTTGTTAATAGATTCACCCCACGTTGACGCTGTTTCGTCTAGGCCAATAGCGAGATACCGAAAGGCATCAGAGCCGTGGCTTGACCAGTCATGTAGTGGGCGCTCAAAGAAAATCTTACGCTTTTCGTCGTATGCCCTACGGTAGTTGCGTAGGCAATTGAGTCCGATTTGCACCTGTGGCACATTGAACCAGCACCTTGGGAGCAATCGGCGCACGGCTTGGATTCCGTCATCGACTGACATACGCGGTGCAACCCTAATCTCAAGTCCTGCATCCTGAAGTACCTCCAAACGGCTTTTGCCTGTCCCTAGTTCCCGAACCTGTACGTCGTGAGGCAAGATATGCTCTGCCTTGTGGTGATCGTTGTCTCGTAGCCACTTGACGTAGTTGTCCAAGCCTACACCGTGGTTTTCGTAGTAATCAATGAGGCGAATCTCCGAGCCAGCGATTTGAGCCACCCATATGGAAGTCGAATCACCCATACCCAAGTCCCAAGCCGTAACAGTCCGACATATATCGTCTCTCGGGATTGACTGAATATGATTGTCGTCTTCCAGCTTATTAATGATCTGGCCATAGTAGCTACCCTCCACGGCGGCATCAAAGGAACACTCAAACTCTTGGCGGTACTTGTCCTCGCCCATCTCAACCCTAGCCGCCTGCAACTCTTGGGCGTCCACCACGTTGGTCTCAGAGGCTTTGAACTCCAGCAAGCCCCAACCCTCGTCCTTGGTAGCCCTCTCCCGCAGTTCCTTGAAGTGGTTGTGACCCTTGGGCGTACCAATAAACAAACACCAGCCCTTACGGTCGGCTAGTGCTGGCCTAATGATGTCTGTCCATATCTTTGGGTTCTGGTCGCCAATCTCGTCCAAGATGACGCCATCAAAATACTGGCCCCGCAGACTTTCAGGGTTGTCTGAGCCGTATAGCTGGATGCGCCTACCCCAGAAGTCAACCCGCAATTCAGCAATGTTGGCAACCGCCCCCAGTGGTTCTACATACTTGACCAGATAGTCCCAAGCAATCCGCTTGGCTTGGCTGTACGTTGGAGCAATGTAGGCGTACCGGGGTGCTTCATTGTGGTTCAGTACAGCGTCCCTAATAAGGTGGTTGATTGCTGAGACAGTCTTGCCCATCCTGCGGTGAGCGACCACCACAGCAAAACGCTTGCTGTCCATTAGGTCGTGAATCTGCTGCTGTTGCTCCCTTGGAGCGTACTGGATTTCGATTACTTCATCCATGTAATCTTCATCTCCACTGGGCCGTTGTTCTCGCCAGTAACCTCGGTGCGGGCTAACTTGGGAATGTGGTACTCGATGGCCTTTAGGAATAAGTCAGCCGCCTTTGCTGGATCGGCTTGCCTGCCATCAGCGCCCTCTGCAACGTCCGCAATCCATTCCTCTAGCTTATGTACGTTACCCTCTGCAAAGAGAGCCATCGCGTCCCTAACAGCCGCTGTGGACTTGTTTGGTGACCCTTTAGGTCTGCCGCGATTATTTTCGGTTTGTTTATTCATTGTTTCACTCCCTATTGGGTTGGTGATGTTGATAGGTTTTGTTAATATCCTAACAGACTTTGCATATCTTTCTTTGTTTCTTCGTCTGCACCTAGTATGCCAAACGGCAAAGCGCCAGCCAAGATATTTGATTCATTTTTACGCATTGGGTCAAATGCGGCAAACTGTGAACGAATGTTTTTTGGTGGGACAATGTAGCTAATACTACCTTTACCCTCTACTTCATTAAAATATGGAATGTATGAATAACCCTGTTCTTCAAACAATTTTTTTCGCAACTCCGTATTCATATCTTGATAAGTCATTTTTGCGCCATTAACATCTGACAACGTATGCCCACCCTCTTTGCGTAAAAAAGCATTTAAGTCGTCTTCTCCCCAAGGCATACCGTTTTGGTTCATCAAGGGTCTGTCGCCCAAAATAGTGACTGGGTATGTAGTACCTTTAATTTGGTCTGTTGTCGCGGTTGTGTTCCTAAATCTATCCATTGCCGCTTGTGGGCTACCAACATGAGTCCCAACAGCATCAAAAGGTGCAACAGCAAACTTGCCAGAATCAAGCTCTGTGTAATCACCGCCAGACCTAGAAAAATGAACCATGTCTTTACCGCCCATCGCCTTAGCTCTGTCCATTGGCGTATTGTCTTTTGGTAGACCAAGACCGCCTTTCTCAACAGGCAAAGCGGCATTTTTTTGAGCAGTCTTTAATGCCTCTGCTTGCGGCGCGGCTGGCTTGTTGCTTAATTTTGTCAACTTTTCAGGGTTAAAAATCTGATACGTTGTCTCGTTTCCAGACGGCATCTTAACCCCGTCATAACCCATGTTAATCAATTCATCCACAGAATATTTGTCTATATCATCCCAAGTGGCTAGTTTTAGATTCGATTCATTTAAACTTCTACTTACAACAGCGCCTTTAGCCGTTGCCGCGACTTCACCAATGGCAGGGTTAGTCGTAAACCATATCGTCCCGTCTGCCGCTTGTGCTACATCAAAGCCAGCTTTCTCAATTGACTTTGCGGCGCTTGGTGATGTTCCGTGATAAATCAATGTGTCTGCCACATCGTTTACAGGTGTTGCACTTAACAACCCACCTTGTGCGCCACTCATCTCTTGTTGTCTAGTCGGAGAAACAAGGTTCACAGAGGAATCGTCATCAATCATCTTTAGAACGTCATCTAACGTTGCGTCTGGCTGACCCACAGGTCTACGTCCTTGTTTGTAGGCACTTCTTGCCGCCGACTTGGATGATACTTGACCCTGCATATTCGGGAAGTCTTTTAATGCTTGCTCTTGGAGACTGCCACCGATACCTTGTTTACGGAAAGCCTCTGGAACTTCCAAAGCAGTTACAGATGCTGGCTGATTTGGTCGGGTCAGGACTTGGATGTATCCACCGCTGTTGGGGTCTTTGTAGATAACCTTTTCAGCACCAGCGCCAAAAATATCAGATGCGTCTGTTTTTGACACATCAAACGCCTTACCGCCAAGCAACCCACCCTCTGGCGCAACTCTTGGAGCCAAGCCAGACTTCGCCATGTAATTTTCTAAGGCGTCACCAATAATGGGTTTTGCCTCTCTCGCCACAGCACCAGCGACAGCGCCGCCAGCCCTTGCGACTCTTGTGGGGTCAACACCGCCCATAGCAATCTCAGCACCCATACGCATATCGCGCATCGTTGGGTTATCAGAGTCTGGTGGTCGAATGCCTAACTCGGTAGCTTTTCTCTTGAAGTAATCAATGCCGCCTGCTTGCTCGCCTTGAGCCATTCCGCCTGCCCTTAACAACCCAGTGCTAATTTCAACAGGTGCGCCAAGTAAAGTGTATGGCAAATCGCCAACGCCTTGCAAGATGGCGTTTAGCGCCTGTTGGTTGGTTAGCTTGCGCCTACGGTCTTCCGCTATCTGTGCGGCAAATGCGTAGGCTTCTGGGTCATCAAGCAAGGAGGGCATATTTATCCCTTGTTTTTCTTTGCACGCATATTACGCTTTGGCATCTCACGGGGCTTGACCTTCATCATAGCCTCGCCGTACTCACGCAATGACTTTGCTGGCTTGCCTTGCTTAGGCATCTTCTGATTCGTAGTTCCCATCATCTTCTCCGTTAGAGTAATCTGAGCCTTCTTCCATTTCCTGCTCGGCTTCTTCCCATGCCTTGCAGGTGCGTAAGTTGTGGCAAATGAAGTCCCACTTAGAACACCAGCCACGGCCACCGCCATCACGGTCATACTTGTCTTCAGGGACAACCTCCATCTTGGCAAGCATATCCGGGCTGTCGTTAAAGTATTCGCAATTAGCGCACAGGTTGCGCTTGGCTTGATCTGGGCTAGTACGCCAGTAGACAGATATATCGCGCCAATACTCGGAGTTGTTAGCCTTGGTCTTTTCAGGGCCAAACATCCATTTTTCCATCACAAAAGTGCGCGTTTCAGCGTTCTGCTCTTTTGTAATTAACGGCGCGTCATCTTCCTCAGAAGTGATCTCGATTGATAGTAAGCCCATGCAAGCCCCAATAGTTTTTACCATTTTAACCAAAAAAAATGCCCACCGCAAGGGCAGGCAAACGGAGTCGTTAAACACCGAAAGGAGAAATTCAGTTTAACTCAAGTCGTAGCCAATGTGCAAGCAATAATGCTTCAGCCCGTCCATTATCTTTTTTTCGTTCGAGTGGGGCGTTAGGCCAAAGTTCCCTTGCCATCGCCAAAGAATCGTTTTTGTCGCTAGACAGCCCCAAGTCCTTTTTCCATTTGCGAGGCGTCACTAGGTGGGTGGGCGCGTTAATTCGCTGTGTCATTGCCAAGGCCATACCAAACGCCAAGCCAAACTTAAACGTTGATGCAACACCCTGTGCCGGCATAGCGTGTACAGCCTCCACGCACATTTCCAGATCACAGCCATCCCTTGCTTGGCTGATCTCTCTGTGTATGTCGTTGGTTAGTAACTGCTTACTATCGTTGAGCATATCGCCACAAGCCACAAAGTCGCCGTGCCAGTCAATCATGCCCCATGCCCCACTAAAGCCGGGGTCTATGCCTAAGATCTTCATTGGTCGTTAATCATCCGCATAACTTCATCCAGTAAAGCGTACTGACCGCCGTATCGTTGCTCAAAGCGTTTTTTCCAAGGGTGGACTGCTATTAGCCCCGCGTACCCCGTGCCGTCTTGGTGGTGGCCAGCGCACAGCGGCAAGACCTTTGTGTGCGCCTCTGGCTTGGTTCGGCCATCAATGTGGTGGATTGACACTTGATCGTTAAATACGCCGTCCTTTAGGCAAGCGATACAACCCAATTGGGCGATACGGTCTTGTAGCGACTTTTCTGACGTAGTGCGGGTTTTACCCTTCATTGATGGTTACTCCGTTCTGAGCCGCCCAAGCCATCAACCATTCTGAAAACTCTGATGCTTGTGCTTTTGTAAATTTTCGTGTTTGAAGCCCCAACTGGACAATACCATCCCCTGTCAAATTGGGAATGACTTGCCCCGAATTTTGCCCAATCTCTCTGGTGTATGCATCAACCAGAAGCCGCTTCCAAGATTCAGCATCCCAAGTAGAACCAAGATGCTGGGTTTGCGCGCTTATTTGGCTGATGATTGAGTGTATCAGAGCATTTTGAGGTAGCGACCTGTTTTCTCGCGTTATTTCCATTACCAATGGCACACCGCTATCCAGCGCCTGCTTCATTCGCTGCCAGACCTCTCTGATTTGAATCAGACCAGTTGCGCTGTCCTTGATTAATATTTTCATGTTCGCTAGTTCTCACCTCAATCTACGCTTACTTTCAACTTTTTCTTTTTTACACCACGATCTTTTCTGCGTAGACAATCTGTTTGCATCCACTCGTGAATCCTCTTTAATCCGTCAGAAGATACAGTAACAGTTATTCCATTCGCAGATAAGACATCTATATTTACGCCCCAACTAACATACAACTTCAATAATTTAATTAACTGAGCGGAGTCAATATTCCCATCAAGCGTTTCAAATCTTGCAATTGTTGTTTTTGAAATATTTGTAAGGTTGGCAACTTCTTGTTGGGAAAGGCTAATAGCGTTTCTAGCCATTTTCAAAGCAACAACAAGTTTTAAATCAATTTTGTTTTCAATCATTTGTTTTCTCCTTTAAATTACAGAATATCATTTTGATACTCGTTTATCCTTATTTCGGTCATGCAAGTGCGTATATTGTTGGTGTGCCCAGCCCCCCGCTTACTGGCGATACGGTTAAGCGCCTCACGTAGCCAAGCGTTGCGCCCGTCTTTGTCTCTGGCATAGAACATCTGCACCAACTCCCTCGCCGTTGCCATATCGTCAATTCGCTTTTGCTGGGCGGCAATCTTTTCAAAGTGGGCACGTTGCTCATCAGTAAATGGGGATTTCCAAGTCGCCCGTTGCTTCGAGGGCTTGGTTAACGACGTGAGGAGGGTAGATTGCACCATCTCGAATCCTGTCTAATATTTTGTTGGCTAGTTCGCGGCTCATTCGTAGTCACCCGCAAGCGTATGCATAAGCAACGCCAACATAAAAAGACAAAGTACCGACACACCATATAAAAACCACACCTCCCAAGAGATCAACATATATTTGCTCCTTCAGATACTCTCGCATTTTCTTCCCTTTCCTTTTTTTCTGCCCTTGCTTGCTTTCGTAACTCTTTTTTGCGCTCGTACTCAAGCCGACGGTCTAAGTTAGTCTTACGCGGCTTAGGTTTGTCTAGTTTATCGCCAGCGGCGTACACAGGCGTCTGGTAACGCCCAAGGGTATCTCGCCGCCAATCACAGATGTGGATCAAGCCTTGACCGTGTAACGCTCTTAGCCACCGCCAAGAAGTCAGTATGGCTATCTGCAAGGTGTCAGCCAAGTCATGAGCACTCATCTGTTTTTCGTAATGCTCAAACAACTTCCACGTTTTCGCCAGCATGATGTGGTCGATTTGAATTAACTTACGCATTAATTATTTTCCCCTTTTTTTGTTTCAACGTAGCCGCAATTGTGTCCAGCGCCTTGTCAAGCATCGCCAAAGTAGCGACCTCCATTTGTGCGTCATGCACCTCATAACCCGTTTTTATGGCAGAAAGCTCCTCGCCACGGCAAACGAACCTATCGTTTAACTCAAGAGACCGCTTACAAACGGCGTAGAGGGCGCTAGAAGCGTCTAAAACTAGCTGGCGGTACTCTGACCCTACCCCAAGCATACAAAGCGCCTCAGCGACGTTTATGACCCCAATGATGATGTCAGCCTCTTGGCGTGTTGCCGTGCCTTTTGTCAGTGAGTCGAGTGCACTCATGTTTTTCAAATGCATGGTGACGTATTCGGATTGCTTGGCTGAGACCTTGGTCATGCCGCTGACCACCCAGTGCATTGTGTCAAGGCGTACACCCTTTGGTTTGTATTTTGACTTCTTACGCATCTCAGATTCCTAGTGAGAACTGTTTCGTTCTCTCAGCTTGCAACGGTGCATATTCTGGGTTTAACTCACAACCCAAATACTGCCTGCCAAGGCTCTGGGCAACCTGTGCCGTCGTGCCGCTACCCATAAACGGGTCAAGTACAACGCCGCCCTGTGGAGCGCCAGCCATGATGCACGGCTCAATCAACTCTTGTGGGAATACAGCAAAGTGTGCGCCTTTGTACGGCTTTGTGTTAACCGTCCAAACGCTACGCTTGTTTGCCATGCCGTCTGCACCAAATACCCGTTCACCTTTACTGAACCTGTCGCCATGCGCGTAATCAGCTTGATAGCCCTCGGCGTTTTTATTGCGTACCTCTGGCTCACCCTTTAGTGGCTCTTTAATTGCGTCATGGTCGTAGTAATATTTCTGCGACTTGCTCATCAGGAAAATGTACTCATGCGCTTTGGTGCAACGGTCTTGCACCGACTCAGGCATCGGGTTTGGTTTGTGCCAAATAATGTCTTGGCGTAAGTACCAGCCATCTGCGCGTAGAGCAAACGCCAGCATCCACGGGATTCCAATCAGGTCTTTGGCTTTTATTTCTCCTTGCGGCTTAATTGTTCCTTTGATTGAACCTTTATGTGTTGTTTGTTTGCTTCCAGCCTGATTGCTTGGACTGTTGGGGCTAAAGCCACCGCCTCCAGCGTAACTGTCCCCAATGTTGAGCCATAGCGTCCCATCGTCCTCCAGCACATCCCACACACAGCGGAACACTTCAACCATCGCGGCAATGTATTGCTCTGGCGTTTCTTCCAAACCAATCTGACCGTCATGCCCATAGTCACGCAAGCCAAAGTAAGGTGGGCTGGTCACACAGGTTTGGGCTTTTATGCCCTGCTCTTTCCAGCGGCGCATTGTTTCACGGCAATCGCCAAATTCGATTTGGTTGTACATATCAATCCCTTTTGAATGCTGAGTTAATTTGGTCGCGAATATGCGCTGGCATCGGAACAGCTTTCTTCCTGTCAGCCATGATCTCTTTGAGCGCGGCGTCTTGGTTAGCTGGTGCTGGCACAGTAGTCCGAGCCACGTCAGCGGCAACTTGGGCGAACGTCTGCTTTTCTTTTACCCAGTCAGCGTTAAACCCAGTCCAGCCCCTAGCGCATATTTCTGCCAAGGCGTCCTCCAAAGACCAGCCAGCCTTTTCTGCTTGATTGCGAATCTTCGTGATGACCGTATCGCTGACAGGAGCCTTTTTAGCTTTGCGCTGTTTGACAAAATCATCCCAAACAGATTGTGATACGCCGTCAGGCGGTGTATTACTTGGTTTATGGTTATTGGTTATTGGTTTATGGTTAGGTGGCGATTCGTCAACGACTTGTGCACGGTTCGTGCGATTCTCTCTACGCTTCGCCTCCCTTTCAATGGCAATCGTTTTGTTTTTGTCTGCCTTTGAGTGGTAGTCAAGTAATTCAGCAAGGATTCTTTCTTGCACATACTCGCCATCTTCACCGAGCGTGAAGAACCGACTTAAGACAAATTTGACAGCCTCAATCTCGGCTTCTGTGCTTGCCCATGTCCATTCAATTGCTTGCTCAAGCGTTGGGAACTTTTCACGGTCGTAACACGAATCAATAAGAAGCGTGTACGCGCCGTGCTGGAGCATGGTCAAGCGACCAGTCTTTTTAGCGTAGTCGCCAAGATTTCTTTTGTAGTAGTGCATAGTGCTCACCTTTTCATCGCTCCCTAGATGAAAGAAACAACGGCGGGAGAGGGAGGAACTCCATTCGGTCTGCTCATGACTTCAGACCTAGCCGTGTCTCACTTAACTATATCACGTTTTTGAGCGCCGTTCAATCTCACGTTGTAAGTACCAAGCGGCTTTTTTTAGGTCTTCAATGGCGTTGTCGTGCTTCAAGTCGGCGCGCCAGATGTACTTTATTGTGTTGCCAAGACAGAAGTTCATGGACTGCGTGATGTCTATGCACTCCACACCGCTTGGATGCTCGGTGTAGTGCGCTGGGTTGTTTACTGGGTCGTGCATTAGTCTGTGCCTCCAAAATTTTCCTTGTTTAAGTCGTTGCGCTGGATGTCCTCAATCGCTTGGTGAGCGTTGTACATCAAGCTGTTCAGCCAGATGATGGCCTCAATCTCTGTGTCGGGCTGTTGCCGCACCAATGCGTTTAAGTCAGCCATAAAATTATTCCAAGTTTCCACGGTCGTCTCCTATGTTGGCTCAACTATGACCCACAAAATTATTTTTGAGAATTAGGGTAAACCCCTAGAAATATCTTGGTTTTTCCATGTCATAATAAACACATCGCAACACAAAAGGGAGAGGTTATGGCAAAGAAACTTTACACGTTGAATGAGCAAGGTCAGGCTTTGCTCAAGACGTTGGTAGACCCATACAGCGAGTTTTACATTGACGCTGTGATGGATTTGGAAGAGGCCATTGAGAATGAGGATATGCCGCATTTCGAGGGCACTATTTTCGGTGGCGAGTTGTTTGACGAAATCAAAAGGGAATTCAAATGAGCGTACATAAAAAACTGATGCAGGCACGCATCCAACTGCAAGGCACAAAACTGAGCAAGTCAGGCAAGAACAAGTTTGCTGGCTACTCGTACTTTGAACTGGGAGACTTCCTGCCGACCATTCAGGACATCTTCAACCAGATCGGTCTGTGTGGCTTTGTATCGTTTGGCAAGGACTTGGCTACCCTGACCATCACAGACGTTGATGGCGGCGGAGAAATCCTGATTACTAGCCCAATGGCAGAGGCCAACCTTAAAGGCACTCACCCAATTCAAAACCTTGGCGCGGTGGAGACCTACAACCGTCGCTACTTGTGGATGGCGGCAATGGAGATTGTGGAGCACGATATTCTGGATGCCAGCAAGCCTTTGGAAGAAAAGCAAGCCTCAGTCATCACACCCAACCAAGGCGCGCAGGACAACGTATCAGCCGCTGAAATGGACGAACTGCGGGACATTGCAGAGTTGCTAAAAGAAACTGTTGTGACTAACCCCGCACACGCTAGGGA
>Ga0206131_10001496_pt1 | contig 30017 bp, 27 predicted proteins | sample Helgoland_Spring_FD_148636 | JGI IMG/M metagenome (GOLD analysis project Ga0206131, IMG submission 148636) | Pelagic subsurface seawater microbial communities from Kabeltonne, Helgoland, North Sea - Helgoland_Spring_Bloom_20160517_1 | ecosystem: Environmental > Aquatic > Marine > Epipelagic ...
TTGGTGCCCTTTCTTAACACATATTGCAACTATAGACGCAGTTAAAAATTCTGCCGTTTCTTTAAGAAAATACTCAAAAAACTCTCACAGCTTAAAAATCAAAATCTTAAACTCGTATGGTGAATGGAGTTTTTACAAAAATAACAATGATAATATTTATGTTCACAACCTTCAAAAACTTAATTTTTTTAAAATTATGCCAAAGGAAGGTTTCTTATTGAGTAAACTAACATTTATAATAGTTTTTCTTTTAAATATTGTACCATTAATAAAATTTGTGAAAAAAGAAAAACCTGATTTTTTAATTATACATTTGTTAACCATACTTCCGATTATACTGAGTCCAATACTATCTAAACATACCAAAATAATTTTAAGAATTTCAGGTTTGCCTAATATGCATTTTTTAAGAAGTTTTTTTTGGAGGTTTTTTTCTCAATACATACATCAAATAACTACCCCTACAATATTAACGAAAAAATTTTTAATTGAAAAAAAAATTTTTAAAAAAAAAAAAATAAGTTTATTAAGAGATCCAATTATTAATTGTCGGAATGTTGGTATTCTTAAAAAAGATATAATTCATAATATGCAAACTAATGATAAATTTTATTTAAGTATAGGACGGTTAACATCTCAAAAAAATTTTGATTTTCTAATAAATCATTTTGCTAAGAACATTGATAAATTTAATATTAAAAAATTAATTATTATTGGATCTGGGGAAGAGTTCCAAAATTTAAGAAAATTAATTTTTAACAATAATGCTCAAAATAATATCTTTCTTTTAGGATTTAGGAAAAATATTTATCCATATTTAAATAAGTGTTCAGCATTTATTTCTACATCTAAATATGAAGATCCAGGATTTGCGATCTTGGAGGCATGTTATTTAAAAAAAAAAGTGGTTACATCTATTGTTAATAATGGCCCTCTTGAAATGTATAAAAATTCAGATATGTGTTATTTTTTTGAAAAAAACAATGAACAAGATTTTGTTAATCAATTAATTGTATCTGAAAAAGACAATAATAGTAAAATTAAAATTATTAAAGCAATAAGATATGTTAAACAATTTACACTATTTTCTCATTATAAAATTTTAAATAAACTAATAAGACAATTTATCTAGAAAAAAATTAAATTTTTTTATATTTTCTTTGTATGAAAATTTTTCTAAATTTTTTCTACATAATTTTTCTTTTTTATAAAAAGTTTCTCTATTTTCATAAAAATTATCCAATAATGATGATAGTAGTCTGTAATCCTTGATTGGGAACAAATATCCAAATTTATTATTTCCTAAAATTTCCCTAGAACCACTTTTAAATTTAGATGATATGATTGGCAAACAATAACTAGCTGCCTCAATCATAACTGTAGGCAAGCCTTCATATAAAGATGAAAGAACAAATAAATCATTTGACTTATAAAATGAGCTCAATTTTTGATTTCTTTTATAAATCTTACAATTAATATTATTTTTAAGAATATAATTTCGAATTAATTTTTCTTTTGATCCATACCCAATTAAATTTAATTTTATCTTATCTTTTACTTTGGAGAAGTTAATCGCTTTTAGCAAAGTTAAATGATCTTTTTGATGTTCAAATCTTGCAATATTTAAAATGTTTATCTTATTAAAATTGATCTTTCTTTTTTTATAAAAATTAATTTTGAAAAAACAGGGGTTATAAATTGTTTTTACTTGTTTATTTATTAAAGTAGATAGGTCTTTACTTAATTCTTCACTATTTGATGCAATAATATCAGCTTTTTTATAAATCTTTTTTATTAAGAGCTTTAGTATTTTTTTTTTAAAATATCTTATTATATTTTCACTATAATCTAGTTCATTTGGGTGATTAATTTCATAAATAAATATCTTTAAGTTTTTTATTTTTCTTAAGAAAAGTATAGCTGGAACATTAACAAAGTATTGCATTGAAAAAAAAATCTTTTTTGATGAATTATCGTTTGCTATAATTTTTTGAATTTGAAAAAAGCTGATAAAAGTTGAGCTAGATTTCAATTTAATTGTTTTTATTTTTTTTGAGAATTTCTTTATATTTAATAGGGTAATAAGGGTTACATTATATTTTTCAAAATTTACTGAGTTTAAAAATCTATATAATGTTTTGTCTCCCCCACCAATTCCAGAATAAGGGTTAAATATAAATAAGCTTATTTTCATCTGTCAAATCTTTAATATTTTTTGAAACATTATAAACATTATAACAATTCGTTATTAAGTAATTTTTTTATAATCAGATCAATATTATGCTTTGGTTTCCATCCAAGATCTTTTTTTATTTTTTTATTATCACAGTAAACTTTGTTTACCTCCTTATTTCTCAAATGTTTTTTATTATTTTTTATATAATAACTTTGATCTATCTTGCTTATAGAAAAAGCTTTCTTTATAAAATAATCCAATGAATAAGATTTACCAGTTGCCACAACATAGTCAGATCTTTTTTTAGAACTATTAATTTTGTAAATAGCATCAACATAATCAGGTGCCCAACCCCAATCTCTATATACATTTGTATTACCCATAATAAGTTTTTTTTTAAAATCAAAGTTTTTGATATATTCAATTATTTTTTTGGTAACAAAATTTTTATTTCTTAAAATTGATTCATGATTTGAAACAATTCCACTTACACACTTTACATTAAATGTTTCTCTATAATATTTAATTAGCCAATATACATAACTTTTTGATTTCGCATATGGACTAACAGGGTAGAAATTTGATCTTTCATTAAGTATAGTTTTTTGATTACCAAAACAGTCTGTCGATACAGAATTATAAATTTTTATGTCTAATTTTTTTTTTCTACAAATCTCCAAAATTTTGAAAGGGATAATTATATTACTTCTATAAGTTTCTATTGGACTAGAAAAAGATTTTTTAACAGATGATAGTCCTGACAATATATATATTTGTGACGGTTTTATTTTTAAAATTTTTTTTTCTATAAATTTATTATCATTTTTTAAATACTCGAATAAGCTAACCTTATCTAAAATAGATAGTTTTTCTAAATTTACTAAATTTTTCTTTTTTTTAGATCGCGTAAATCCAAATATTTTAAAACTCTTATTAATTAATAAATTAGCTAAATATGATCCGTCTTGCCCAGTTATTCCAAAAATAAAAGCAATTTTTTTATTCATATTTAATTATTTAATTTTTAATTAAGCTTAAATTGTAACTTTACCCCTTTATACAGAAAATGTATTATAGTAATACACTATATTCAAAAATAATTTGAATTTATGCTATATGAATAAAACTTTAATTTTTACTGCAACTTATAATGAAAGTAAAAACATAGAAAAATTTATTGAAAAAGTTTTTAAAGCGAGCAATGAGGTTGATCTTCTAATTATTGATGATAATAGCCCTGATAAAACCTTTGAAGTTATCAAATCTCATAATCAAATTGATAAAAGATTAACTCTGATAAAAAGACAAAAAAAATTAGGATTAGACACGGCCCACAAGCTAGCTTATGAATACGCAAAAAAAAATAGATATGAAAAATTAATAACGCTAGATGCAGATCTGTCACATGAGCCTAATGAAATTTCAAAATTCATTATTCTTTTAAATCAGTATGATTTTGTAATTGGTTCCAGATACATAAAAGGGGCTAAAAATAACCAAACATTATTAAGATATTTGATAAGTTCTTTTGGGAATAAATTGATAAAAATCTTGCTAAGGTCGTCATTAAACGAACATACAACGTCTTATAGAGGTTTCAATTTAGTAAAATTAAAAGGTTTTAATTTAAATTTAGTAGAGTCTTCTGGCTATAGTTTTTTTATGGGCACCATACACCTTTTAAGGTTAAAAAATGTAAGCATGCATGAAATACCAATAATATTTAATGACAGAGTTCATGGGATATCAAAAATACCAAAAATTGAAATATTTAGAGTAATTTATAATTTATTAAAATTTATTTTAATTAAATAATTCTTTTTTTATATCATAACCTTCACTTGAATACCTATATGGATCAGATTTAATCATTTGATGAAAGATTATTCCTTCATCCATATAAATATTCTTATCAAAATTTTCTATATTATATTGACTTACAAATATTGAAAATGAAAATAATATTATATACAAACTAATTTTTCTTTAGTTCATTAACTTTTATTAAATTTTATTAAATTTTAATTTAATATCCTCTGAATTCTCTTTATTTTTGCAATCAAGACTATTTGGAAAGTTAACCTCATCATAGATTAAATCTGGGTCCTTTTCAAAGGTTAATTCAAGCAGGGCTGGGATATTTTCTGAATTGATCTCACCATAATTATTCGGATGAATATGAATCAATTTTAAATATTTCAAACGTTTAATAAAATTTTCTATTCTTTCTAAATGCAAATCAACATCATGAAATTCAATAATCATTCCAATCAAATTTTTTTCGATGTCTAAAATATCATTTAATATTCTATATTCTGACCCTTCAATATCAATTTTTAAAAAAATGTCTTTTTTGTATTTTGATATTTCTATCAAATCTTTTGATTTAATTTTTTTTTTAATAAAATTAATTTTTTTTTTAGTAAAAAAATAATCAATAAAAATTATAATTTTTTTAATTGTTAAATTTAATTTAAAATTTATTAAAAATTTGAAAATATTTTTAAATAACCACCTTGCTGACAAAACGTCATCATAACAATTAATCTTTACAGTGCCATTTTTTTTAAAAAAATCTTTTTCAAATATCCAATCATCAAATATACCAAAACTTATAAGGTATTTAGAATTGACTAATGATTTTTTTCCAACTAAGTATCCACCATCTTTATTTGGTCCAACTCTTAATATTTCATAATATCCCTTAGGTTTTAAAAATAATGGTAAACTCATAACTTAATCCAATTATTAGGAACTATATCAATTTTATCATTATCATGTAATCCACTCCATTTTTTTGGTGCAATAACTATTTTTTTTTCTATTTGCGAAAGCCAAGCTCCCCACCATGCAAAAGTACTATTTGGTATTATATAAAATTTAAAATTGGTCATTAAATATAGATAATTTATAAATTTTTTTCCAGCAAAGCTATGATCAACAATAAATTTTTTTTTCAAAAACTTAAAGTTTTTTTCACACCAATCAATATCATCAGAAAAAATATAATAATTTAATTCACCACTAATCTTTTTCTCCATTAGATCTATAGCATTTTTATAATAGTTTATATCTACCGTATTATGCTCTGGGTTATTTAAAAAATCTAACCTTCTAACATTCAAACAAACACAATTATTTAAATTAATACTTTTAAAAAATGAAACATTCTTAGATTCGTTTTTTAAATTACTAAAATTGAAAATTTTTAAGATATCTTTTTTATAATCAATAAAATATTTTTCACTCTGCCAATAACCATCTAAATATAAATTTATAGACTGATTATCAAAAACTCTTTTTTCAAAAAATCTTTTTCTTTCTCTTAATGCTAAAATTCCAAAAAAATCTATAATAAAAATGATATATTTTCTTATTCTATAATTTGAAAAGTTTTGCAAAACTTTTAACAGATTCCAATTGCTAGGTTGTTTAACTTTTATACCAAAGATATCTAAATCAATTTCTCTTGGAACATTTCTTGGAGGTGGGTTTTTTTTATAAAACTCTTGAAGCCTAATATCGCAAAATAAATTACAATTTTTTTTTTTTGCTAAAACATAACCCAAAGCATATTGAAACATTTGATTTCCTAAACCACCTTTTAAATTAACTATTATCATTAATATTATTTACAAATACCTTTGCAAGATTTCTTCAAAAATATTATCTAGTTTTTTTTCTATATGCCAACTAGGATAATGTTTTTTTATTTTGGTTAAATCACTATAGTAACAGATATGATCTCCAACTCTGGCTTTTTTTTCATACTCTGAGATCATTTTAATACCTGACAAATTGGCAATTTTATTAAAAGCCTCCAAAATAGATATTGAGTTATTTTTACCACCACCAATATTATATACTTCTGCTTTTCTTGGTTTTTCTAAAAATAATCTTATAAATTGTGCTAAATCATAAGCATGTATATTATCTCTTACTTGCTTTCCTTTATAACCATAAATCGAATACATAGTTTTATTTACATTGCACTTAATTAGGTAATTCAAAAAACCATGAAGTTCCACTCCAGCATGGTTTGGTCCAGTAATGCAACCAGCCCTTAAGCAGCATGTGAGAATATCAAAATATCTACCATATTCTTGTACCAAAATATCTGCTGACAATTTTGATGCTCCAAAAATAGAATGCGTATTTTGATCTATTGATAATTTTTCATTAATACCTTTTTTAAAATCCTTATTTTTAAATTCATATCTCGTCTTAAGCTCATTAAGTTCTAACCTATTTGGATTATCTCCATAGACTTTATTTGTAGATAAAAAAATAAAAATTGTTTTTTTGCTATATCTTCTTACAGCCTCTAAAAGATTTAATGTTCCATTTGCATTTGTTTCAAAATCATCAAATGGAATTTTTGCAGCTAGATCGTGGCTTGGTTGACCCGCACAATGAATAATGGCAAACGGTCTAGTTTTTTTTACTAAATTGAAGATTTTATTTCTTTCTCTAATATCTACATTAAAGTGAGTATAATTCTTTATTTTTCTTTTTAGTGATCTTTCTCTATGTTTAACATCTCCTTGATTTCCAAAAAAATACCTTCTTAGGTTATTATCAATACCAAAGACTTGATTAAAATCCTTTGATAATAACTCGACTATTTCAGATCCAACTAAACCGGATGATCCAGTAACAATTAAATTTTTTTTCATATAAAATTATTTATAGTAGTATCAACTATTAAATTTTAGTAATTATTTAGATAATTTATTGATACTATTATCATATTTAAAGATATATTAAAAAACAAGTAACATACGAAATAAATTTATATTTTTTTCAAAAACATAATACGTTATATCTAAAATATAATCTTAATTTGCTGAATAATTATATATATTTTATTTATATAAAATTAAAATGAATAAATTTTACCTCTTTATGAAATAACTAGAGACTTTTTTAAAATTACTATTATTTCTAAAAAGTTGTCATTTTTTCAAAAAATATATCTTTTTTATTTATGTTTAAAAACAAATATTCCTTTCTTAAAAAAAAAGAAGCAAGCAAACTTAATTTTTTTTTAATAAATAGGAATAAAGTTTTTTTGTATCACGTGCACAACTAGACCAAGTAAACATTTTAGATCTTTTGTACCCTTTTTTAATTAATGTTTTCCTAAAATTTTTATTTAATAGAATAAACTTAATCTTTTTTGCTAAGTCATTTTGGTTACCATTTTTAAAAAATAAACAAGAATTGTTACCTACTTCTTGCATGGTTGTAAAATTTGAAGAGATTACAGGACAACCAAGATGCATTGCTTCAATATTGGTAATTCCAAAACCTTCATATCTAGATGTATTAACTAAAGCTAAAGCTTTTGTGTATAAATAAGTTAACATGTTGTCGTCACCTTGGATATTTATAAAATTATTATTTAATTTATTTTTTTTAATCTCTTTATGGGAAAATTTACCTCCTCCAAAACAAACTACCTTTATTTTATTAAAATAATTGGATGAATTTAACGCGTCAGCTAATAAACTAAAATTTTTATAACCATCTCTTGATCCAACATATAAAAAAAATATTTTTGGTAAATCTATATTTATATTTGCCACATCTTTTTTCTTTAAATGATCGCAACCTAAATAAATAACTGTAGTTTTTTTAAGGGGAACCTTGTAGTATTTTAATAAGTCTTTTTGAGTTTTTTTTGAAATACATATAAAATGATCTACATGATTAAATATATTTTTTTTTTCTAACAATTTTTTTTTTTCATAATTTTGTGAAAATTTTTCATGAATAAAATCATATACTGTTATGATTTTTAATTTATTTTTTAAAGTATCAAAATTGTTTTTGTTATAATAAGTTTCATGAATAATATCTACATTCTCTTTTTTTAAAAAAAAATTAAATAAAAAATCATTTATTTTTTTAGTTAAATAGTTGTTTGGAATTTTATTTAAATAAAATAAAACTTTTTTTTCTTTTAAGTCATCTAAATAGATATTTTTACTTAGTGGTGCAATAATTTTTGATTTTATCTTTAGGATATTTAGCTGCTTTGACAAATTTACAAAATACCTGGAAATCCCACCTTTTTTTTGTAAAAAGAAAATACTACTAGTGAATATTACATTCATTTTTAAATGACATCTTTAATTTTATATAAAGATGTTTTATCAATTTGAAGATTTATCACCTCGCAATTATGGATTTCTTCAATTTTTTTTTTATTATTTAAGTAATTTAAATTTCCTTTGATGTCTCTACTCTCGCTAAAATTAAATTTAGTAGACTCGGCCAAGCTCATGGTATTAATATTTTGAAAATATTTTGTTTTTGGAAAATCTTCGTTTACAAAAAAAGCATTATTTCTCAATCTATTAACACCTAATAAATAATAACCTTTTTTATTCATTAGGCTCACATATGATTTTAAAGAAGCCCCATAATATAAATTTGAATAATGAGCTTTTGTTCTATCAAAATTATCGATATTAGGAATTGTTAGCTCTTTTTTAGAACCAAAAATTGAATTGTACTCAAGTATTACAACTTTTGAGATTTTTGGTTTAATTTGATTTAATACCCAATAATCTATACCATCAATATCAATTGAAAATATATCAATGTCAAAATCAACATTGCTATTTAAAATTTCATTTATATTTTTCGAATTTATATTTTTTTGGAGAATGTTTAGGTTGCCCCTCCAGATTGATACGTTTGACAAAACTTTTTCTCTAAAATTTTGAATGACATCTACTATTAAACCTTTTCCATAATATTTTTCATATAAATATCTAGTATTTGCCTCTGTATAATCACCAACACCAATTTCAACAAAATTTGGTTTATTTATTTCAATTTTTTTTATCAGATAATCAATAATTCCATCTTCACCATTCTGAGAAAAGATTTTAATTTCAGCCTCTTCTAGTGTTTTATAACTATCATATTGTTTTCTAGAATTTGATATCAATATATCTCCAAGCAAAAGATATAATTTTTTCATAACTTTTTTAGTAAGCCTTTTTATTAAATTCATAATAATTTTTATTAAAAAGTTATTCATTCTAAATTGATATTTTTTAATGTTTTGTTAATTTTCCATCTATAAGTTTAAATACTTTTTGACAATATTTTAAGGTATTAATCCTATGAGATACTGTAATAATCGTTTTTTTTTGCATATCTTTATAAATTAATTTTAAAATTTTGGTTTGAGTTTCTTCATCCAAAGCACTTGTTGCTTCATCTAGAATCAAAATTGATGGATTGCTGAACAATACTCTTGCTATACCAAGTCTTTGACATTGACCACCTGAAATTTTAGAACCTCTTTCCCCTACAAGAGTATTGAGGCCTAGTTTTAAATTTTTTATATATTGATCAAGATCAACTATTTTCAAAATTTCCCAAATTCTTTCTAATTCTTTCTTTTTTAATTCATTTGTTAATGCTATATTAAACAAAATTGTATCATCTGCTAAAAATGTGCTTTGATGAACATATCCAATATTTTTTTTCCATTGATTAGAGACAGTGTTTATATTTTTATTATCTATATTGATGTTCCCAGATGTAGGTAATAAAAGTCCAGTTAATAAGTTAAGAAAGGTTGTTTTGCCTCCTCCACTTCTGCCCATAATTCCTATTTTATCACTTCTCTTAATCTTGAAATTTACTCCATTCATAATAAATTTTTTTCCACCATCGTATGAAAATTTTACATCATCAAAGCTTATCTTGGAAAATTTTTTATTTAATTTTTTTTTATCTGATCTCTTTATATTTTTTTTTATTGATTTTAATTCGTTGTAAACAGCATCAACAGAAGCTGAATTATATTTAAGACTTTGTAGTGATTTAATTATATTGCTTACGCTAGGTAATAATTTTATCGATGCAAAGAATATTACACCAATTAAAATTAGTATTTGTGATCTTTCAACTTCCAATAATAATAATACAAATATCAAAATACAAAATGCAATCAATGCAACTGCTTCTAATAAGGGTCTTGGTAAAATTGAATACACATCTCTCTTGATTGAGGCTTCTGAGCTATAGAGATTATTTTTAAAATGTCGTTCAATAAAATATTTTTGTGAGCCTGAAAATATAATTTCTTTTATATACCCATAACTTTCTTGTAAATTTTGTAAAATAATACTTGTATACTTTAGTCTAATCTCTCCCCAGAACTTAAATTTCTTATTTTGGAATTTTAGTAATGCAGCGCTTACTAGTAAAATAAAAAATATTACAAATAAAGATGAATTAAAATCATAAACTAATAGAAAACAAGAGATAAAGGTTATAATTATTAAATCAGAAATTAATGTAATAATTGGCATAATAGTTCCAAAAGCAAATATACTACACTCGCCAGTCACATTTCTTATAAACTTTGAAGAGTTTTGTTTTATAAAAAATGAGTAGTCTCTATATAAATAATTTTTGAATAATTTATTAGACGTATTGATATACAGTTGATATGCAAATCTTATTTTAGTCGCATTAAAAATCATTAGAAATATATTCTTAATTAAAAATATAAATAGAAATAATGATAGAATTATTATTAAAGATTTATTTCCAGATGTATTAGAATAATATTGTAAATAGTTTGATAGAAAGCTTTGATCCCCACCTTCTATTAAGCTTCCCATTAAAGGAATTATCAATGCTATACTGAATACCTCCAAAATACTCATGAATACAGTAAGTAATAAAATTGTTAATATTTTAACATTATATTTTCCACTCAGTATGTAAGAAATTTTATTGATATATGTTTTCATAAATTTGAATATTTTTAGTTTAAGTACAAATTATTATTTGAATTACTATTAATAAAATAAGTTTTTTTTATATTATTTATATTATTACTAATTTTTTTTTTTATTTTTAATATATATTTAACTTTTTCTGTAATTTTACTATAATTATTTAAAATTAATCCTATTTTTTTTCTATCTTTAAAGTAATTTAAACTATTATAATTTAGCTTATTTATATAATTTTTATTTAACGAAATAAAAATCACTGGGTTTAAAGTATACATTGCATACGTGTATGCTGTCCCTGAATAATCTGTAATTAGTAATGATGATTTTGAATATATTTTTGAGTAATCATCTGAAATATCAATTTTAAAATTATTTATTTTTTTAAATTTATTTTCTATTACTTTTACAATTTTATGATTTCTATTGGATGGATGTGGTCTTAATATAATTTGTATATCTATTTTAAGAAGTTCGATAATTATTTTTTGAAGATGATCTTTTATAGATAACTTGGGGATTCCATAAAATCCTGAGGGTGCAATTACTATTGTTGGCTTTCCTTTCTTTCTTAAGAAAATATTTTTTTTTAATAAAGATGTCAGTTTGGGATACTCCCCTAGAATTAAAATTTTTGGTTTTTTTTTATAGTTTTTAAAAAGTAATTTAAAAACTTTTAAAGATTTAACAGAGGGTATTAATATAAAATTATATCTTAATAGTCTTTTAGAAAGTTCTTTTTCTTTATTTCTACTTACAAGTGGTGTGTCATAAATATCATGGTGTATATAAACCCTTTTAGATCTAGGTGTAAATTTATCAACGACATAATCACTAAAAAAAAAATCTACACCCATAATAAATTTTAGATAAGATGGTTTTACAGTATAAAAATTGCGACTAATACTTAAATTTAAAGTAGAATAAATAATAAAGTTATTTTCTATTTTATTGAAGATTTTATTATAATAGTTTTTCTTTTTTTTTAGATGTGGCAAATAAACAAATAAGATTTTTTTTTTATTTTTTTTTTTATAAAAAATTATTATATTTATAATTAATATGCTTATTAAAGATAAAATATTTAAAAAAACTCGAAAGATGAAATTCATTATTATTTTGGACAGATTTCTTATTTAAAAAGTTAAAATTATGTCATTAAACTTATTTCCACAATAAAATAGATTTTATTTTATAGTATATATAAATAATAAGCGTTGATTATATAATAACTTAATAATATAAAGCATTTTTAATAAGCCCTGATATTATATTAATGAAAAAAAAATTTGAATTTGTTCAAAAATGGTCAAGTGAAGTTGATCCTGGACTTGCAAATACTCCAAATAAGACAATCCAAAGGAATATAAAAAGAAGAGCTGTAAATGTAAATAAAGTGGATTTTTACAAAGGTGTTCCAATTCCAACTTGGATTGAACTAAGTTTGATAGATACATGTAATAGAGCTTGTGTTTTTTGTCCAAGATCAGATGACAAGATTGCGCCAAATACCCATCAACAAATGGAAGGGCCATTAATTAAAAAATTAGTTCAAGATCTTAAAGAAATGAATTTTAAGGGTGCAATTAATTTATGTGGTTATGGAGAACCCATGCTTCATAAAAAAATAAATTCTATAATTAGTAAATTATCAGAAGTAGCGTCTGTTGAAATAGTCACTAATGGAGACACTTTAAATTCTAAAAAATTACAAGAACTAGAAAAAAGTGGTATTTCAAAAATTCTTATTAGCCTATACGATGGAGAACATCAAATTAGTGAAATGGAAAATTTAATTAAAGATTCAAAAATAGATAGAGACTTAGTTGATTTAAGAGACAGGTGGTATTCTGAAGATGAAGATTATGGTTTGGCTCTATCTAATAGGGCTGGTACAGTTAAAAGTAGAAAACCGAGTGTTACATCTAGTATGCGTTCTCGTAAAGATACTCCAACGCCAACAAAATGTTTTTATCCATCATACTCATTAATGGTAGAATGGAATGGGGATATTTTTTTATGCCCAAACGATTGGCAAAGAAAAGTTGCCCAGGGAAACATGATGCAAAAATCTATTAAAGATATATGGAGTGGAAAAATGATTACAAAATATAGAAAAAAGTTATTGTCAGGAAAAAGAGAGGATAGTCCCTGTAAAGAATGTAATGCTAGTGGCATTTTACTTGGTGGCTCTCATGCTAATGAATGGGAAAAATATTACAATCTAAAATAAAATAAAATAAATTAATTCAAAATAAACATAAAAAAATATGTCAGAAAATGTTTTAAATGAAGGTTATCAATCAAATAACAAAATTTTATTTGATAAGGGATTTAAAGATTCTATTTACTCTAAGAATCGTAAGTTTATAGATATAGGATTTTGTTCTGGTGCAAATTTACTTGGTCATAATTCACAAATACATAACAAAATAATAAAAAAATTTTTACAGAGTAAAATCTCAAATTTTTCATCGCCCAACAAATATGCAGAAGAGCTAGGAAATACAATTTTGAAATTAATGCCAAAATTTTCAAAAATAATATTTTGTAATTCTGGCAGTGAAGCAAATATAAAAGCTCTCAGGATATGTAGAGCAATAACTAATAAGTCAAAAGTTGCTTGTGCCACTGGAAGCTGGCATGGTTCTGTCGATCAATTTTTATTTAAATCGTCAAAAAAATTAAAAAATATAAAATTATCTGATGGGATAACGAATGAAGAAAAGAAAAACTTACTGTTTATACCTTATAACAATATAGATGGCACAAAAAAAATTCTAGATAAAAATAAGCAAAAATTATCTTGTATTTTTATAGAGCCGATCCAAGGCTGCTTACCTTCGGCGCAAGCAAAAAAATATCTTAAATTTTTAGAAAATTATTCAAAAAAAAACAATATATTGTTGGTGTTTGATGAAATGATTACAGGTGTGAGAACTAATTTAACATCTGCACAACAACATTTCAAAATAACTACTCCCATCTCAACTTTTGGTAAGGCTTTTGCAAACGGTATGCCTATAGGGTTTATTGCTATTTCTCCTGGTGTAGAAAAAATAATAAAAAAAAGGAAGTTGTCAGTTTATTTTGGTGGAACTTTTTCAGGAAACTCTCTAGTTGCATATTATGCAAATGAATATTTAAAATATTTGATTAATAATAAAAAAAGAATCTTCTCTCATCTTGAAAAAGTTTCAAGTTTATTTCAAAAGGAAATCAACAATTTTAGCTTAAAAAATAATATTAATGTTAAAGTATACAGATTTTGTTCAATGACAAGGTTGGTTTATAGCTCGAAGTATATTGATAATAGATCTACTAGAGATTTTTTAGAGAAAACTAAATCAAAAGAAATACTTAATTTTAAAAAATTTGTTCTAAAAAAAAATATTTATTATCCCAATAATGGAATTATTTTCTTTTCTTATGCAAGTAGTATTAAAAACCTTAAAAAGATTACATCAATTTTTAAAAAGGGATTAAAAAAATATTTTAAATGAAAATTTCTGCTGTAATCATTGCAAGGAAAGGTAGCAAAAGACTTAAAAACAAAATGTACCAAAAATTTTTTGGTAGTAGCCTTATAGAAAATAAAATTAAACAACTGATTAAATCAAATGTTGATGAAATAATAGTAGGTAGTAATGACCAAAAACTAAAAAAAATATGTGAAAAATTTAATAATAAAAAAATAATTTTCATAAAAAGAGAAGAAAAATATTGTGATGAAAAATCTACTACACCTAATGAAATGATTAAAAATATGTTAAGCTTGTTTGATACAGACTTAGTTCTTTGGGCTCATTTAACAAATCCATTTACAAATGAAAAACATTACAATGAAGCATTAAAAATTTATAATAAATTAAATAAAAAAAAATATGATAGTTTATTTTCAGCAACAATGGTTGCAGATTATTTTTGGGATCAAAATAAAAAACCTTTAAATCACAATCCATTAGAAAAATCACATACGCTTCTATCAACTGGGAAAATTAAACCATTATACACTGATAATGGAGCAGTGTTCATTAGAAGACATAAAGATATGATTAAGGATGGCAGATTCTGGGGCAAGAAAGGATTTATGTATATTATGAATTATTTAAATGGTTGGGATATCAATACAAAGTGGGATTTAGAATCGTCTCAACTCAAATCTTTTAAAAAAAAATAAAGTCAATGAATGAAAAAGTTTTAGGTACTATCAACTGCACCAAAGAACCTAATAAAGATTTTTATTTATTTAAGGAAATGTATGGCCACATAAATAAAAACTTTAAAAAATTTTATTATATAAATCTTTATTACATTCTAAATCCTAAAAAAAAAATAAATAAATTTATTTATCCAAAAAATTTTATAGTCATCTGTCCTAAAAATTATAAAGATTTAGAAAAATTCCTACAAAAAAAAGATCTTCATGCTTTTATGGCTTTAGGGAAAAAATTTGAATATTTATTATTTTTTTACTTACTAAAGAAATATGATGTAAAATTATTTTTAAACTTTTCTATTGGCTACTATAAAGAGAAAAGATTTTTTTTTAACAAAAGTTTAATTGAGAATGTAATAAATATTTTTAGATTTTTTATAATAACAAAAATATCTAGGATAATTTATAGATTGGGGTTGATATTAAATATTGCACCAAGGTATGAGGCAATTTTCACGGGATCTAATTCTGAAAAAAAAATTTATAAAGCAATTATTAAAGATGGCAGCAGTTATTTAAAATTAAGACCAAAATTCATAAATAATGTTCATAAAATAAATTTTAGAACTTATGATAATTTGAAAGATAAAATTAAGTCACAAGAAGAAAAATATATAGTTTTTTTAGATTCAGGATTTGACCATGGAGATGTTATTATTCAACAAGGTCCTCATTCAGAAGAAAATAGAAAAAAATATTATTCCTTGCTTCAAGATGTTCTTGTGAAGTTCAGTAAACTATATAATAAAAAAATTATAATTTGCTTACATCCAAAAACTAATGAAAAAATTGTTAGAAAATATATTAAAAATTTAAAATTAATTAAATATCAAACTCAAAATTATATTTTAAAAGCACACACAGTAATGTTTCATGAGTCAAGTTCAGTGCTTGATGCCATTTTTCTAAAAAAAAGAATTATAAATTTACAAAGTGATGTTATGGGTGAATATTATAGAACTAGAAATAAATATTACCCCTCAAAGACAAAAATGTTTTCTTTAAAAATGGAAAATTATAAAAAAATAAAGAAAAATGATATTAATATTTTTTTTAGAAATAAAAAAATACTTTATAGTAGTTTTATAAAAAATTTTGTAGATATTGACATTAATAAATTACTTTTTAATCCAAAAATTTCTCAACTATTAAAAGATTCAAATTACAAACCTGGCTACGAACAAATTATAAATATTATTAAAGAAAAATATAATATCTAAAATAATTTAATAAGTTTTTTCTTTAAAAGTACTTTAAAAATATCTTTTTCAAAAAGTTTTGATACATTAATTTTTTCTTTAATCATCTCAGATGAATTTTTACCATCACACCAACTAAGATAATCCATTATTTTTCTAGGATTAATTTTAAATTTATTTTTTTTTAATGTATTGTATAAATTGTATTTTGTCATAAAGGGCTCACATTTTTTTACTGAAGTTGGAAAATTTGATTTTTCAATATCTTCAATTATTTTTTTATAAACCTCTATTGACTGAGATAAGCCTTTGTTTGTCACAACTGATCCTAATTGATCTAATGAATTATGATACTCTTTATACTCTCCATATTTAGATCTCATCAAAGAACATATTGGTAAATCTATAAATGGTGAGCAATATTGTCTTTCATCACTTCCTCTATCATTCCACGAATATATTCTCTTTTTTCCTTTTAATATTTTGAAGTTTTTTTTAGCTATAAAATCAGTGAATGTATTGCCATATTTGCTTAATAAAAGAGAAAATGATCTTTCGTCTCCTACACATGTAATATTAAAACCTGCAATTATTTTTGCTTTCATTTTTTTTAAATTTTTACTCAAATATGCGATTGATCCTATTGTTTCAGGTAAGAATACAAATCTATAACTATAATATGTTTTTTTTTTTGATAAAATTTTAGCTAAAAAAGTGTTAACAGTTATACCTGAGGTTTCATTATTGGCCATTGAAGGGTGACATATATAAGTTGAAAAAAAAACTTCCTTATTTGATTTTCCTTTTATAAATATCTCTCCATAATTTAAAGCTCCCTTTTTTAACTCAGTATTTATAAAAACTTTATAATTTCCCCTAATGAGTTTTTTTCTTTGTTTATGGGATATACAAAAACCCCAATTTTTTTCATAATAAGTGGTGACATATGGAATGGCACTTGGTTTATCTGGGATACTATGCAGATGCTTCTGTAGTTCATTTAAATTTATATTTTTTTTTTGAGGGTAACTGTACCCCACAAGATGTAAGTTATTTTTTTTAAAACTACATATCTTTTTTCCGTTAGGATCAATTATATATGCATCTCTGACATTCCATTCTAAGGGAATTCTCCAATCATATACTTTTTTATTACTTACAAATTTCTTTATGATTAATTTTGAACATAATTTTTTTATCTCTTTTAAAGTCTGCCTATTACCACTTCCAGACAAAGATCTATTTAGAGGAAATATCTTTTTTGCAAAAGAAATTGGTGTCAATTTTTTATTCATTTTCAAAATATATTTTTATAGGTAGTTTAGCTTAAAATATTCTTTCCAACAATTCTGCATATCTTATTTTGAATAGAATTAGGTAGATAATTGTCTAAATTTTTTTGAAATACATCGTTATTAAACCTTGATCTTGTCATTAAGAGTTTTTTTAGTTTTTTACTCAAAAGTCTTTCTGTAACAAAATTAATAGTATTCTTGCCATAAAAACCTTTCGGGTTGTAAAATAAGTTATTTACCAAGTTATATAGATCTTCTTTATCAGCATGTTTTAATTCTTCATATGGTCTATATAACAAGTCTAAATATTCTTTTGGATTAGCCCAATCATTTGTTATTTTATGATCTTCAGAAAAAATTGTGGATTTCGATCCTATAATTTTAAAATTTAAATGAGCTAATTCGAAAACCACATTACCATGGTGAGTAACAGCTATACATTTCTTGTTAATTTTTTTCATTATTTCAGAATTGAGTACTGGTCTTTTAATAAAATATAAATTTTTATTATTTTTATATTTTAAATAAAGATTTTTAAAAATTTGATTGTCCCATATGGCTGTAGTTCCAAAAACTTTATTAAAATAATTTGGATGACATTTAATTAATACTTTTTTATTTCTGCTAATCAAATTTTTTAAAGTAAAATCCAACCAGTCATAGCTATTCTCAAATCCATCATTGCCAAGCCACAATTGTCCATCTGTAAAAGAGTGAGCATATACTATATATTCGTATTGTTCAATTTTGGGTATTTTTTTGAATTTATCAAACTTTGCATATGCAAGCCATGGTATTGTTCCAGGTTTATTTATAAGTTTATCAACTAATCTTTTAGATTTACTTAAAATGCTTTTATTAATTTTTTTTTTATCCTTTTGAACTCTGAGGTTTTTTTCATAAAAATTAAAAGATTTTTTATGTGTTAAAAAAATATTTTTTGGATAATTATTTGTGTATATAAATTTTTTTTTAGCAAAAAAACTATATAATATTCCATTCATATAACCACAATGATCTATATAAATAAAATCAAATTTTATATTTTTAGAATAGTATTCTGCAGAATTGATGATAACTCCCGCTTTATAAAAATTTTTTAAATAATTTTTATAAAAATAAAATTTATTTGTATAAGATCTTGCATCTTTAAATGTTGTTGCAGTAATAAACCTGCCTATTTCGATATTAAAAAAATTTGCATAAAGTCTGTGTTGTTTAGAGAAAATACGTCCAGATATTATAAATAAAATAAAATAAAATAAATAATTAATGCTTGGATATTTTTTATATTTTATTACTTTAACTTGTAGTTTTTTTCTAACTCTTTTTTCTGCATTAAACTTACAAGAATTTACTATTAATTTATAAACTGAAAATGGTGCTTGAGTAGATAAGAACATATTAATTTTTCGATTAAGTAAAATTTTTTTTCTCAAATAGACTTTATGATTTGTGTAGATTGATTTGTTTAATTAACATATTTAGTATACTTCCAGTATACATCAAGTATATAAATTTAAAATGAGAATTAAAAAAAAAATTGATAAAAAAAAAGGAATTTTTTTTAGAATAAGTGGTTTGCCAGGATCTGGAAAAACAAGATTGGCAATAAAGCTTTTGCCTATGATTAAAAAAGAGTTTGGACCAACAATCATGTGGAGTGGAGATGATATGAGGAGAATATTTAAAAATAGAAAATATGATCTAAAAAGTAGAAATGAATTTGGTGAAATGAATGTTAAATTAGCCTCTTTTATCTTAAATCAAAAGTCTAATGTAATATTTGCTACAGTTGGTTTGGATAATGAAATTAGAAAGTTCACAAAAAAAAATATTTCTAATTATGTTGAAATATTCATTGATTCAAAAATAAAAACTTTAAAAAAAAGAAAAGTAAGAAAGTTTTATGCAAATAAAAATAATGCTAAAAACGTTTGGGGGTATGATATAAAGCCTCAAATACCAAAAAAACCTGATATTAAAATCTTTAATAACTTTAAATTTAATATAGATTTTCTATCAAATAAAATTTTTAAAAAAATTATAGAGATAATTTAGTTTTACTTAATGTGTGGAATATTTTCATCTAACGATCCCATTGTTAAACAAAAGCATGAAAAAATAATATCTCAACATTTAAATTTTAGAGGTCCTGACTATAACTCAGGATTAATAAATTTCTCAAATTGGAAGCTATACCATTCCAGGTTATCAATAATTGCACCTAATAAAAAATATAATCAACCCTATCTATGTGATGATGGCTCTATGCTCCTTTATAATGGAGAAATTTTTAACTTTAAGGAATTAGCCAAAAAATTAAATTATAAAAAAATTATATCAGACACAGAACTACTTTCTAAATTAATTATTAAAAAAAATTTTGATCCTAATATACTAGATGGTTTTTTTTCTATCATAAGAATTTCAAAAGATGGTAAGTTGTTAAATTGTTTCAGAGATCCTTTTGGAGTAAAGCCACTTTATTACTATCAACGAGGAAAATATATATCCATAACTAGTGAGCCTTCAATTTTTAAAAAAGTTTTTAACTTAAAAATTTCGAAAGACTCTCTTAATGAGTTTAAAATTTTTAGATCTCCTATTTTTAGCACTTCCTATTATAAAGAGGTTAAATCTGTTAAACCTGGGTATTGTTTGGTTAATAATAAATATTTTGACCTTCTAAAAGAAATGAAGATTAGAAAAAATAAAAAAAAATTAAATTTAAATAAATTATTAATGAAAATTATAATTAAAAGACAAATGTCTGATGTGCCTGTTGCAATACTATTAAGTAGTGGTGTTGATAGCAATTTAATAAAAGAAATGTCTCCAAAAATTTCTAATTATTTTTGTGGTGGGCTTAAAAATGATAAAGAAATACAGTTTCTTAAAAATAAATATCATAAAAAAAATGCTATAAATTTTACTGAGGTTTCTTCAAAAAGTTATATAAAAAGGTTTAGAGAATTAATTAAACTAAAGGGTGAGCCCTTAAGTGTGCCAAATGAAGTTGTTCTTTCATTAATAGCAAAATCTGCAAAACAAAAAGGATTTAAGGTTCTGATGTCAGGTGAAGGCGCGGATGAATTTTTTGCAGGTTATGATCGAATATTTAGATGGGCAGCAAATACAAAAAAATTTGATATAAATAAATTTTGTGAACTTTATTGTTATGACAAAATAAATGAAAAAAATTTAAAAAAACTGAAAAAATTTTTTTTAAAACTAAATCATTTTAACCCATTTGATAAAACAAAAGCCTTTTTTTTAAAATTCCATTTACCAATCTTATTAAGAAGACTTGATTTTTCTTTAATGTCCTCGGGTGTCGAAGGAAGAGAACCCTTTGTTTCTAAAGAACTATTTTATGAGTCAATAAAATATAGTTCAAAAGATCTATTGAATAAAGAAGTAGGAAAAATTCCATTAAGAAAAACATTAAGCATTTATTCAAACAAAGAGTTTTCTTTTAGGGAAAAAATTGGTTTCCCAATTGATCTAAGAAAAATTTTTGGATTTAAAAAAAATATACCAATTTCAAATTATAATATATGGTATAAAGAAAACTTAAAATGCTTAAAAAAAATTTAAAAAAAAAAAATACTATTGGTTACACTGCTGGAGTTTATGATTTATTTCATGTTGGGCATCTAAACCTTTTAAGAAATGCAAAATCATTTTGTGACAAACTTATTGTTGGTGTAACAACAGATGAATTAGTTTCATACAAGAATAAGAAACCCATAATACCCTTTACAGAGAGAATCGAAATTGTAAGACAATGCAAATATGTTGATTTAGTGATTCCACAATATTCTATAGATAAAGTCGATATCATTGAAAAAATTAAAGCAGATTATTTGTTTGTTGGTGATGATTGGTACAAAAAAGCCAAGTGGAAATTGATGGACAAAAGATTAGCTAAATTAAAATGTAAAGTGATTTATTTTCCATACACTAAAGGAACAAGTAGCACATTAATTAATAATATTTTGACCAAAACAAGAAGAAATAGTAAAAAATAAATTAGTTTAAATCACTAAAAACAGTGGTCTCCTCCTACTACACCACTTCCTTTATCTTCAAAATACCATCCGAATAAAAAAGGATTATCACTTTTAAATGTTACCCACCCAACATCCTTACACAAAAAGTTTTTTACCCTTAAATTTTTATTTAGTTCAAATAAATAATTTCCATTATCTTTAATTTTAATTATTTTTGATATTGATTTATTATCTTTTGTTCTCCAAAAATTAATTTTAACATTGGCCTCTTTAAAACCTTTTTTGCTATAACTCAAATTAGATAGTCTAAAAAAAGAATTTTTTTGATTTAATAATGGGCACCATTTAAATGTTGAGGGTTTTTTAAGAGTATTTATATTAGACTCAGCTGCACTGAAGCAGATATTGCTTGATAAATCATGTTTATTCTTATTTCCTATATTTAAGCCAAATTTAAATCTACTTGGTAACAGACCCCCACCAATAATAATTATTTTTGCAAAAATTTGTTCTGTTTTAATTTTATTCTTTGGTAAAAATTGATTAATATCTAAATACACAGGTTTATTTAATTTTCCTTCAATTGAAAAAATTGAATCCTGTTTTTTTAAACACTTTCCACTCTCATTATACATTTCAAGATTAAAAGTTAATTTTGTTTTTGGATAAATTGGGTAAACTGCTAATTCTGTCTTATAATTTTTTTTATAAAAAATTGGGAATGTAACGACAGAATCATAAAGTTTTTTAGTAGAGGGATTTTTCCAATAAGCATTCTTTAGACTAGATTGATCATAGTACGTGTGTGTAAGTGAAGTGACAGTCTTCTTAATGTTCATATTTCCACATGTAAATCTTGGAAATATTCCTCTTAAGTCATGATGTATTTTAACTGTACCTTTTGCTTTATCTAAAAAAAGTTTATCTTTATTATTTAAAAATTTAACAAAAACTGTTTGATAAGGTTTTATTTTGCTAAATTTAATTTTTTTTATTTTTTTTATGCCATTTATATTAAATAATTCTAACTTTATTATTGCATTTGATAATTCATAGGGTCCATTAACAAATGAAATAAAGCTATCCAAATGTTTATCTGGTAATATATCAATACCCGCTTCTGGCACAGTAATTTCTTTATTTGAAAGTTCATCTTCAATATCATTAAAAACTCTTGCTGCACTATGAACAAATGCTGAACTTTCTTTTGAAACATAGTTTAATACCATGGCTGGATATGGAAAAACTAAATCTTGTGTTGAAAATACTTCTAATTCAATTGAGCCAGTAAAATTACCCTTAAAATTTATTTTTTTTAATAACGATTTTAATGAAACCCTGTTTGATTTTGGTTGATTTATAATTTTTGTTTCCCGGTATAAAACTTGTCCATGTTCACTTCTCAGTGATGTTAATAAACTTATTTGTGGAATATTTTTTTTTAACATCCAGTAACTTAAAAAAAGTATATTTGTATCAATTGCTTGATTTGAAAAACAAGGAAAAATTGCAGAAGATCTAAAAATAGGTTTTTTTAACTTGTGAGCATAGTAACCAAATGATTGGGTACTTTTAAGATGAGATAAATATAATTTCATACTTTAGTTGTTTAAATAAATAATTAATAAAATCAAAAGAATTTAATACTTATTATCATATCATTTTTAAATTGAATTTATACTGATATGTAATAGTAATCTCAGGCTAAATTACTTTTCAGTTTATAATTAATTAGTAAATTATGAAAAAAAAAATAACATTTTCTAATATTAAAAATAAAATATTACTAAATAAAGAAAAAATTGCTGTAATTGGTCTGGGTTATGTTGGCCTTCCACTTGCAGTTTCTTTTGCAAAAAAAAAGATCAAAGTTATCGGTTTAGATAACAATAAAGTAAAAATAGCACGTTTAAAAGTATCTGAGAGTGTTATTTCAACTATACCTTCAAAAATTTTAAAAAAAGTTAAAGAAGATATTTTATTCTCTTCAAATTTTAATCTTATAAAAAGTTGTGATGTAATTATAATTTGTGTTCCAACTCCAATTTATATTAGATATAAAACTCCAATGATGGATCATGTAAAAGATGTAATCGATCAAATAAGTAAATACTCAATTAAAAATAAATTAATCATATTAGAATGTACGACCTACCCCGGAACAACAGAAGAGTTTTTATTACCCAAAATTAAGAAACAAAAACTTATTGAAGGAAAAAATGTTTTTATTGGTTATTCTGCTGAAAGAGAAGACCCTGGAAATAAATCTTTTTCAATCTTAAATAGAAATATAGTTAAAGTTGTTTCTGGTAAATCAAAAAATTCTCTTGATCTAGTTGATAAAATTTATTCTAAAATTACAAACAAAACTTATAAGGTAAGCAATATAAAGACAGCTGAATTTACTAAATTGTTAGAGAATATATATAGATCAGTTAATATTGGAATGATTAATGAGATGAAAGCTATCTGTGATAAATTTGAAATTAATATCTATGAGTCCATAGAAGCTGCTAAATCTAAACCATTTGGATTCCATGCTTTTTACCCAGGCCCAGGAGTTGGAGGACATTGTATTCCTGTTGATCCTTATTTTCTTTCATGGAAAGCAAATCAACTTGGCGCAAGAACAAGGTTTATAAAATTAGCAGGAGAAATTAATGAATCGAGGCCAACAAATATTGTAGATCAACTTATTGATTATTTTCAAAATAAAAATCTATCAAAACTCAAATGTTTGTTACTTGGACAAACATATAAAAAAAATTCAGATGACCTAAGAATGTCACCAGCTGTTGAGGTTATGAAGCTTATAAATAAAAAAATTTCAAAACAAATTTATGTTTGTGACTCTAATTTACCTAAAAGACTACCAGCATCTAAAGACTATAAATTAATTGACCAAAAAAAAATAAATAAAGCTTTTTTGAAACAAATAGATTTTGTTCTAATCTTAACTGACCATGATAATGTCGATTATCAATTTATTGAAAAAAACTCAAAGTTGATATTTGATACCCGAAATGTTTATAAAACTCACTTAAAGCAAAATAAAAAGGTTATATTACTGTAAAATCTATATGAACATATTGATAACTGGAGGGTCAGGATTTTTAGGCACAGAATTATTAAAAATAATACCAAAAAAAGACAAAATTTTTATATTTGATTTAAAAGAAATAAAAAAAAATAAAAAGCATAAATTTATTAAAGGAAGTATTCTAAACAAAAATTTTAAAACAATAATAAAAAATAATAAAATCAACATTATTATACATTTAGCTGCAGCTCTTGGTGTAGAAAAAACTGAAAATAACCCTAAAGAAGTTTTAGATGTCAATATTAAGGGTACTTTTAATATACTAGATTCAATTAGAGATTCTAAAGTAAATAAGATAATTTTTTCATCCTCGTCAGAAATTTATGGTGATAAATATAAGAAAAGGGTTAAAGAGAATTTTTTACCTTACCCAAAGTCGCTATATGCTAACAGTAAAATTGTAGGTGAGGAATTAATTAAATCTTATTGTAAACTACATAGTATAAAATTTAATATATTAAGATTTTTTAATGTTTGTGGAAAAAATCAAAAAGAAGACTTTGTAGTTACAAAATTTGCTAGACAAATTAAAAGTGGGGGTGAAATTTCAATATATGGACATGGATCACAAATAAGATCATTTTGCCATGTAAGTGATGCTGCCTCAGCTATAAAAAAAGTGCTTTATGGGCGTGTAAACAATGAAACATTTAATGTTGGTAATAACTCTGAGCCAATTAAGATGATTGACCTAGCTAAGAGAATGATAAAAAAATCTGGAAAAATTATTAAAATTAAAAAAATAAGTTTTGATAAATCTGACCGTAGTGCAAAAAGAGAGGTTTACTTTAGAATCCCAGATACTTTAAAAGCTAAAAGACTTTTGAATTTTAAGGCAAAAATAAGTTTAAATAAAATTATTGATGAAGTTATATCTTAACTTTAAGATTATTAGATAAATTTTTTTTTATTATATTTGCTATATCTCTAACATCGTTCAATTTTAGTTTATAATATATTGGAATACTAACTGCATTCATAAAATATTTTTTTGTATTTGGATAACTTTGTTCTTTTTTATTTCTAAATGCTTTAAATTTAAAAATTGGTATGTAATGAAATTGACAGTAAATGTTATTTTTCATTAATATTCGAAAGAGCTCATCTTTGTTAATTTTTAATTTTGAAAAATCAACAAGAATGATCATTAAGTGAAAAGCAGGATTGGTATGTTGAGTTTTGTCTATAATTTTTAAAAATTTTAGGTCTTTAAATTCTTTTTTATATAATTCAAATATTTTTTTTCTCCAGTTAATGAATTCATCTATTTTTTTAATTTGAGAATATCCTAAAGCTGAATTTACATCACTTAGTCTATAATTATATCCATTAAGCATTACGTTATACTTCCAATGACTATTTTTTCTAACCATGCCATGTGATCTATATAAGCTAATTTTTTTTGCAAAAATTTTTGAGTTTGTGGTTATTAAGCCACCCTCTCCTGTTGTGATGGTTTTTAATGGATGAAATGAAAATGTTGAAATATCACTATGCTTACAAGACCCTATTTTATAGGTTTTGTTATTGTGTTTATATTTACCTCCAAAAGCATGACACGCATCTTCAATTAAAATACATTTTAATTTTTTTTTTAAATTATAAAATTCATTAATATTTCTAGGATATCCACCTAGATACATTGTTAATATTAACTTAACTTTTTTAATTTTATTAAGCTTCATGCAGTCAACAACATTTTTAGGTGTCATTTGTCCTGTGTTATAGTCTATGTCTGCAAAATAGACTTTTGCTTTCAAATTTCTTGCAATATTTGCTGAGGCAATAAAATTTATTGCTGGCATTATAATTGAGTCATTTTCTTTAAGATCTACAGCTAAAAAAGCCAACATTATTGAAGATGTGCCACTATTACATGAGAAAGCGTATTTTGAATTTAATTTTTTTTTACAGGCCTCTTCAAATTTTTTGACATACGGTCCATTTGTTAAAAAAGAGCTATTTAAAGAATTTACAACTTCTTTAATATCTTTTTGGTCAACAAATTGTCTTCCATGAGAGAAAATTTTAGTCTTCATTAACTACAGTTTAGATATTTTATTTTGCCAATTTATTTACTAGACTTGAAACTTTTTTGTCAGCTGTATTAATTCTTTTCATAATTGTAGCTGCTTCTTTAGGTGCATATTTAAAAGCTACTCTTAAAATATCCATCCAATTTACATTATTTTTTTTTCTAACATTTTCTATTTGCTTAATAATTTTTTGTTTCATATCTTATAAATAGTATAATAATTTATAAATACAATGAAAAAACCATATATAATTGCAGAAATTGGAATTAATTTTCAAGGCAAAACAAATCTAATAAAAAAATTAATTCTTTCTGCAAAAAGAGCAGGTGCTGATGCTGTAAAGTTTCAAATTTTTAAAGCATCAACTTTGGGAAATATGAATTCAAAGGAAAAATTTTTTTTTTTAAGTAAAAAAAAGAAAGTGACTTTATACCAATTCTGGAAAAAATTAGAAATATCAGATTCTAATATTAAATTAATAGAAAATTTAACTAAAAAAGTTGGAATAGACTTAATCTTTAGTGTGTTTGATATAGACAGTTTAAATAAATTAAAAAAAATTAAATATAAATATATTAAAATTGCTTCATCTGATCTTACAGATTCTATCTTATTAAAAGAAACTTTAAAAGTTCCAAAACCTGTAATTCTTTCAACAGGAATGTCTAATAAAAATGAAATTACAGAAGCACTGACATTATTAAAAAATAAAAAGACAATATTGCTTCACTGCGTTTCATTATATCCATGTGATTTAAAAGATATAAACCTTAAAAGAATGGAAACATTATCAAAAACTTTCAAAAAAGATGTTGGTTTTTCAGATCACTCTATTGGTGTTGAGGCCACAATACATGCTATTAAAAATGGCGCAAAATTCATTGAAAAGCATTTTACCCTTGATAAAAATTTTCCCGGTCCTGATCATGTGCTATCTGCAGATGAAAATGATTTAAGAACTATATGTAATTTTGCTAAAAACTTTAAGCTAATGCTTGGTGATGGGAAAATTAATCCCAGACATAAAGAACTTAAAATTAAAAAAATTGCAAATAAAAGTATTTATTTAAAAAAAAATACAAAAAAAAATAAAATTGTAAAGATGGATGATTTAGAAATAAGAAGACCATCTGGGTATTATAAGCCCAAAGACATAAACAAAATATTAGGAAAATATTTAAAAAAGAATTTAAATAGTGGAATAAATTTAAAAAGTACTCATTTATCTAAAAAGATTAATAAATAATTTTGATTTGGGTTTTTTCATATAATCTAAAAAGTTTTTTGCAGGATAAAAAAGCATTAAATTTAATTTAGTATTTTTTTTATTAATTTCATATTTTGATTTTGATGATAATTTCCATAAGTGTGCTGAATAAAAAGACTTAAGTTGATTATTACAGATTAAAAAAGATGGTAAATTTAAGTTTATAATTTTATTATTATTATAGGACATTAATATTTGACCATAATTAAAACCTCTATATTTTTGTTTAATTATAAATGAATCAAAGTGTAAGAAGGTATATTTCTTTCTAAATTTATTATTAATTTTATGAATTAAAAAATTTTTTTTTAATGCAGTATATCCTATAAGTTCATCATCAAGAAACAAAAGATTATGCATGTCCGAAATACGAGAGTTTTTATCAAAAAAATCTAGTTGTGATTTAATTCCATAATTCCATGTTTCATTTTTTAATTTACAAATTTTAACCTTAATTGATCTATTAATTTGTTTTTGTTTTAATGTTTTAAGGGTAATTTTTTTGTAATTAATATATTTATCTTTTTTATAGCGTGATATCTTTTCAACTACTTTTTCCCAACTATCAAAAAGATTTATCTTATTTTTTTTAAAAGCTTCTTTTAAATTTATATATTGATTCAAATAATCAATAGTACAATCAACATTTTTCCACTTATTTTTTAATTTTTTATAATAAACAATGTTTTCTAAATTTTTTTCAAAATTATTTGTTACATGTTCACGATTTAATTTTGATTGATCTTTATTTTCTCTTAAAACTTTTAGTCTAAATACTTCAACAGAAATTCCATTGGGAAGGCCCGTTAGTATGGGGTTCGTGTAAAGATAATCTTTTTTTCTTTTAATTAATTGATTAATTGATTTATTAATAATTTTACTATCAACAAATATATTGTCAGCTGTAACACGTACTATAATATCTTTATCATTATTTTTTTTTGTATAATCTAAAAATCTTTTTTTTACGTTATTTAATGAACCTCTATAGTAATTGATTTTATTTTCTTTTAATAACCAAGAAAGGTAATCGTCAGTTTTATCATTCGATGTTAAAACTACAGTTTTATAATATTTGGATTTTATTCTTTCATAAATAAAATTTACCAAAGGCAAATTTTTAATTTTGAGTAGAGCTTTAAAGGGTAGCCTTTTTGATGATGATCTTGATTGAAGTAAAACAAGTTTTTTCATTAGTTTATTAATATTATTTAATTGACAAACTAACTATAAATATATTTAATTTTTATTGTATATTATTATTAAAATTTCTATAAATTATTCTCCTTATTCAAAAATTTTGACTTTAAAATGAATAAAAATAAATATCACTATGACCGTTTAGATATTGAGAAAGTATTATTAAAATTAGGTTTAAAAAAAAATGAATCAGTTTTTTTAACAACAAGTTTGGGAATGTTGGGAGTGCCAAATTCTAAAAATAAAAACCATACTCTTACTGCCAGTAGGTGGTTATTACATTCAATAAAAAAAATAATAGGCAAAAATGGAAATAATTCTAATATTCTTAGTGGCTTAATAATTTAATTTTTTAAATCCTTTATAAAATAAATATTGAGACTAATTTTGTAATATATATAGTTTTTGTCATATCCTTATTTGTTTATATTTTTTTAAAATCTTAAATATTTACAAAGTTTTTAAATTTTAAATTAATACTTAAAAAAAGTTAAAAAAAAACCCCAGCTATTTAAGCTGGGGCTATAAAATAAGATAATATCTATTAAATCACTTAAAATTTTTTTCAGTGCATAAATCAAGCCAATTGAGCTATTAGTACTGGTCAGCTACACGCATTACTGCGCTTCCACATCCAGCCTATCAACGTGGTGGTCTACCACGGCTCTATAGGAAGAACTAGTTTTGAGGTGAGTTTCCCGCTTAGATGCTTTCAGCAGTTATCTCTTCCATACTTAG
>Ga0206131_10001497_pt1 | contig 30006 bp, 53 predicted proteins | sample Helgoland_Spring_FD_148636 | JGI IMG/M metagenome (GOLD analysis project Ga0206131, IMG submission 148636) | Pelagic subsurface seawater microbial communities from Kabeltonne, Helgoland, North Sea - Helgoland_Spring_Bloom_20160517_1 | ecosystem: Environmental > Aquatic > Marine > Epipelagic ...
AAGTGGGGTATATGGACACGGTACGGGGGGTATATAAGGGGGCGTACAGGGGGGGGTCTCCTGTCCCTTTTAAGGCACCCCCTCCCCCATAGGCTATACAGACCTCAGTAGCTCTCCATTAGAAGCTATGTTCAACGCTTCAAGGAATATCGTATTACATTCATCAGTAGTAAACCCCTCAGCCTTACATTTCATAGTAATGAATTCTTGCTTTTGGTGTACGTATCCCTTTGGTGCGTTTAAGACCTTTACAGCCTTTCTAACAGCTTCGGAGTATCCTAAGTTATTATCTACCTCAAGACTCACAACAACTGCCTTAAGTTGGCTCATATCGTTTTGATTGTGTCGCAAGTGTACCCAACGTTCCTCATCTTCAAAATCAATTACTGTCTTATAGTCTAGTGCCTTCATTACTACACCTACCTTACCGTTAAACGTTACGGTTGCTCCTTTAGTTGTAAATTCATTTTTTTTCATAGTAGTTAGTTTTTATTTTAAATTAATCGAGAATAAACCTTGCCCAAATATTACTACACCATCTCTTTCCTCTATTAGGCTCTTTTTTGTTTTCCATTCTTGAAATTCTTTCATACATGATGGTTCTCCACCTAAGTCACTTAATGTAGTTTCTGGAGTAATACCATAGTATTCCATTTCCGTTACCTCTACATCATCTAAAAACCATTTAGAGGGTACCCATACGTTTTCGTTAAAGTCACTCGGACCAAATTTGATAGTTTTGTTTACTTCGTTTTTCATAGTAGTTTTAATTAGTTAATGATTGAACAATGCAAATATAAGAAACTTATTTGGATAAACAATATATAAAACGATATATTTTCATTGACTTATTAACAATTGAGTGTTAATAACTTTGATAATTTTTTTTTACTTTTATCTTGGTAGTGTGGATTTTTTGTTGTAACTTTGTGGTGGTGCCCTAAACTTTTTCTTTATTTTTAAAAAAATGCAAAGGTACAAAAAAAATTTGATATATGCAAAAAAAAACTTGCTAAAGTTATTAACAAGTTTTCAACAAGATATTAACAATGGGATGTGAATAACTTCACACCCCATTTAGTAACCTTATACAATTCCCTCAAAGAACCCTAACTTAGCACTTGAACGTTCAAATTGAACTGTCGAACTAGCCTTAGAACCAGAGTACTCAATTCGTCTACTTAAGTAATTCGTTACAGAAGCATATACCGTATACATAGACAACTCCAACCCTAATTCCTTATTGTACGCCAACTCTTTATTAAACGCCTCCTTAAGACCCTCATAACGCTTAATACATTTAATCGAGTTAGGGTCAAGTGCTAATTTCTCACGAAACGTATCCAAAGTCAAGTCACCCTTTTGTGACGTTGGAAATTCTTGTTCAAAAAACCATTTGTTCAAATTGAACATTGCTTCATTATGTGTCAGCGTAACACTATCTAACATTAAGTCAGTTGATTGAACTTGTTCTAATAATGAAAGGAACCCACCAATAGAACTCTCCATCATTTTAAGGCTCTCCTTATAATTGATAGTATGAGGTATCTTAATATAGTTATCCTTATGCATTGTCTTATTAGACATCATTCCGTTACCACAAATTAAACGTAATTGCTTAATAGCTAAATAACCCTTACCACCACCATTATTAGGTACTGTAATAATTAGTTGGTAACTACTTTCACCTACCTTACTTGGCTTACTACCAAATGATACTACTAAACCAATTTTCTCACCGTTTCTATGTTCGAAAGTAGAAACTTCATGCCCCTTATCAATAAAGGCTTGACCTAACGTACTAACGTCAGCAGTCTTAACAACGTGGTACGTACCTTTAGGACACGCCATATTAACGCCCTTGTTACCGAAAACTTGTCTAAAGTTTGAAGGCGTTCCGTCTGCATTATTTAATGCTCTTTCAGTGTACTCGAAATCAAATAAATTTTTCATAATGTAGTTTTTTTTTAATTAGTTAATGATTGAACAATGCAAATATAGTTATAATGTTTGGATAAAAAAAATATAAAACGATATATTTTTCGAGAGTTATGAACAATTGAATGTTAATAACTTTGATAATCTTTTTTTACTTTTATAGTTGGAAATCCAAATAAGTTTCTTATATTTGTATTGTTGTGTAAGCAACGTAACGGTTTTGAAATAGCACCTAGAGAGTATACTCCAACGTGCCCTATATTTTTTTAGGGTTATTTTCAAAAAAAAAGTTATTAACAACTGAATGTTAATAACTTTTTTAGTTTTATGTAAAAGTGGTTTTTAAATTTCCACTCCTTGCAATTTCAAAGTTTCGGTTTGTCCTAATTTGAATTGCTTATATTTCACTTCTCTTAATTCGGCTAACTTTTTTATTTGATTTTTGATAACTGTTTTCACTTGTTTTTTTGTTGTTGGATATACACCTTTTTTAAGTATTGTTTTAGCTACGCAAAGTCCATATATATATAACGCACCCTCTTTAGCTTTAAGTCCTTTAGAAACGCTTACATAAGCTTCAGATTGTGCTACACTTCTAACGATTGTACTATCATTATTCGCTAATAATTGCTCTTTTTCTTTTTCACTTGCAGTTCTTTTTACAAGGCTTGAAACTAATTCGTTATAACCTTTTTTAACAATAGCTTTTTCGTTATCGGTAAACATTGCAACTACCTTTCGCATAGTGCTAATTGACTTAATATTTTTAAGGTCGTTTGAAAGTAGGTTTGCATAGTTAATACCTACTATAAATGTTTGGTTTGAAATTTCACCTTTAGAATTAGTGTAATTACTTACACCTACAAATGATGTTCCGTTTATCTCCTTTACTTTAATAATTGTCTTTAAATTTTTCATAATGTAGTTTTTTTTAATTAGTTAATGATTGAACAATGCAAATATCGTTATAATGTTTGGATAAAAAAAATATAATAGTACATTTCTTTTGTTTATTATACGAACGGTATTAATTAAATGATGAACGGTATTAATTAAATGATGAACGGTTATTAGATAAAAAGTGTTAATATTTTAACACTCCACAGCCCACTGATAGCGGGCGATTTGCTCGTAATGGAAGAACTCGACTTTTTGATATATGGATATGCTAGATAGGGTAAAACGCCTAAAAAGGCTTAAAAAGCGTGTTTATAGGGTTTTTGGATATTCCTATTAAATTATCATTTATTTTTATTAACAACAGATTGTTAATAGTGAAATTTGCACCTGTAAAATAAATGACGTGTGCAAGTTTTTTTTAATTTATTTTGGAAAAAGTTATCAACAAAATAAAAATGAAATTGTTAATAACTTAATTTGGTAGTGTCAAATATTATCCCTATATTTGTATTGTTGTGAGAGTGCAACGTAGCAAATTTGAAAGAGGTTTGAGAGAGTATACTCCACAGCGTCTATACTTTTTTTAGGGTGTATAATTTTTAAAAAAGTTATTAACAAGTTATGAACAATTAAATGTTAATAAGTAAATTAGGTTTATTGGGTTATTATTTGTATATTAGCAATTCACTAAAATTAACCATTATGAAATCTATTACTTTAAATCACATCGGATTATTTTTAATTGTTGCTATGGTAACTTATGTAAGTATTAACCTTGCCATTTATGGTGCGGTATGCTCATCGGGTTCATTCACGTTTTAAGAACCTAGTAAAATAGGGGTTTTCTAAGACTTTTGTCCAGGGAAAAAAGGGGATGTCGTTATGGCATCCCCTTTTCGTTTATATACACAAATGTGTATCCCTCTTTAGTTTTAAGTCCTTTAGAAACGCTTCTCAGTATAGTAGTTTTTTATCCAAAATTAATTTCATCAAATTCTTCTCTTGTTCCATAGTGTTCTAATACTCTTACCTCTATGCATTCTACTTCTTCGTTATTGGCATACTGATTAATCAATCTAGTTTCTTTCAACTCTAAATATGCTATTCCTTTATTTCGTCTTTTGTCCTTCCAAACAAAAGCCAACTCTAAATATTCCCTTCTTATTTTTTTCATGTCTGCGGTTCTTATTTTCTTCCCAAGTTTCGTTCATTAAGTTCGTCCTTACTCAGCCATTCATCCTCAATTCTACACCCATCTTCATCTACGTTACCATCCTTATCCATATCGCAAACGGCCATAATGTTAGAGGCGTATGTATCAAGTGACACACCTACTTTATGTTTATCACTTCCTGTGTCTACATTCATATCCTGTAATAGGTTATATATCCTAGTGATATCTTCAGAAATAAGTGTAATTCTTCTAATTAATTCTTCTCTAGTTAAATTGTGCATAGTAATTTATTTTAATTGGTTCGATACAAATATAGGAATAATTTGTAGTTCTCACAACCGACTATTGTCTACATTTGCATTTATTTTTAATTAAATAAAAAATCATTTTTAATTAGGTTATATCAAAAAATTGTTGTACCTTTGTAGGTCAACTTGGTTTTTTAGAGTATAAAAAAATGTAGGGTAGGTCGGAGTATACTCTTTTGGTCTGTAAAACCAAAACGTCATTTCCTAATGACAAAACAAATATAAGAAAAAAAATCCACACTACCAAATGTAATGTGGATTATTTTCAAATTATTTATTTTGGAGAATTGAATTATATTCTTCTAGTGTTTCAACTAGTTTTTCTTTATTTCCTTTAATTCCGAAATATGCTTTAACTTGCGATACTTTCCAATGTCTGTGTGGTTTCATACCTCTAAGCCAAAATTTACAATCCCTAATTGATATTATTAGATTATATGTTCCTTTGCTAAGGGCTCCACCCATTGGTTTTAACAAGTCCTTTTTAAATTGAGTACCCTCAATGTCATTTAAGAATTTTTCTTGTTTATCAGTCCCTAAGAATTGACCACGTTCAAGAATTTCAATTATCGCATCGTAAAACGTGTCTTTATGTGTTGAATTGATTGACACCCAATCGTTACCTTCAATAGATAACACTAGGTGTACGTTAGTGTATGTAACTTGTGAAGCGATTTCATCTAAGATATCATTAACATCAGTGATTTCATCATCCCCATTATCCTCTCTAATTTCAGAGATAGCCTCTCTCCACCCCTCTAGGTAACCCGCCATATCATTTAGTTGGAAACCCTCATCCTCCATTATAGATTTAAGGTGTTCAGCCGCAAACGTCTTAATGTTTTTAGCGTTGTCATAACAGCAAATCATTTGCTGATTGTTTTCGAATGTTACAATTCCAAATTTTGTCATAGTTAGTAGTTTTAATTAGTTAATTGATTGAAACAAATATAGGTATAAATTTCCATTCCACCTAATTTATTTACATTTATTTTATCATAGTTATTAACAATTTTTTGTTGAAAACTTTTTCATTTTTAATTAGGTTATATCAAAAAATTGTTGTATCTTTGTAGGTCAATGCGATTTTATCGCACTTAAAAAAATATGGTGTACGGTGGAGTATACTCTTCTGATTTCTCAGCACTGTTGCCTTAACAACAAAACAAATATAAGAAAAAAAATCCACACTACCAAATGTAATGTGGATTAATTCCGTTCAATCATTAAATTAATATAAAACTAATCTAATTTGTTTTAATGTTTATCGATATGTAAATATAGAACAATATATTTTAATAACCTAATATTATTATGATTATTATTGTTCCCAGATATACAATCTTCCCTAAATTATTTGATATATGTTTCATAGTATAGTAAATTTTTCTGTTTTACTTGCAATACATTTTTGATTGTAATAATAATCTGAATTAATATTATTTATAGAATAACCATATTGTTGATAATTTGAGTGGTCTACGTATGCCGTAATAAACATATCAATTTCCTCAATATTATTTTCTTTCATATCTTTCAGTACACTTTTTTCTGTTGAATATATTATATCTCTTTTCATAGTTATTAGTTTTGTAGTTCACGCACTTCCCAACCAAATAGTTCTAGCATTTCATCAAATTTTAACCCTTTAAACTCTTCTTCTTCTAGACCACCATAATCTATAGAGTGAAAGCTATATAAGTCATTTTCTATTTCTTCTAAATCAGAATATACCATATCGTTGTGGTCAAAATCAGTTCTGTATTCTTGCCTTTGTTGGTCAAATAATGTGTATTTCATAGTTATTAGTTTTTTAGTTCATTGTAAATATAGTGATAATAATTGACACTACCAAAATTTTTGTTAATTATTTTAAATAAAAAAAGACCTTACAAACATAAGGTCTTTTTTTTTCCAATCATTAATTCAAACTACTAAACTAATGTTTTATTTTATCTTTTTAATTCTCTAAAATTTATTTTTCATAATAAATGTAGTTCCGAATATAATATCTTTAAACCCTATCATTTCAAGGTCATAATTTTCATTTACTGTTAATTTACCGTTTGAGCAAATTGAGAATAATGTAGTTTCGTTTTTCATAGTTAGTTTTTATTGGTTAGAGTACTAAATTACATATAATAAATGACATAACCTAATTTATTTTAATCTTTTTTAATATCCTCTTACGGCTCTATTTTGGTTAGAGTCAAATTGTTCAGTATCAAACTCTTCATATTGAAGCGTAAAAAAGTATTTCTTTAACCTTAATGCTATCTTATCTAACTTAGCTTGTTGCTTTTCAGTACAAGGTTTATCGTATGCGTTGATAGTATTATTACTTGCTATCTTACCTAACATACCACCACCTAAATAGTTTTGATATGCAGACATTTTTTGCCCTTTAAAACCAAACCTTGTTAGGTCTATTTCAACTCCACCACCTCTGGAGGATATTTCTTCTCTTAATGTTACTTCAGATAATTCAATTTGCTTTGCCATAGTGGTTAGTTTTTTAGTTCAATACAAATATAAGATAATATATTGACAATTCCTAATTTATTTTAACTTTATTGTTTGTAAAAATCACCACTTAACCACTCAACTAATTCTTCATAGTTTTCTTTATGGGTTCTTCCGTTGCTTACGTTTTCATCTGTATAACTCCAAATTTCTTCATTAGAAAACTTATCTCCATATTCTTTTTCTAAACGGTCATACGCATAACTCATAAAACTTTCTTTCAAATCATCAGTACAAACTTTGTAGTTGTCAATAGCATTTCCAATAATCTCTGCATCTTTATCTGAAAATGTATCTTTGTAATAGAGTTCTTCAATTTCTTCTTTCTTATTCATAGTAGTTATTTAGTTCAATACAAATATAAAACAATATATTGATAATTCCTAATTTATTTGTAAATAAATTAAAAAAGTTTAATTAACTCATCATTAATACGGATAACCTTTGTAACACTTAACGAACCGTCTAATGTTTTACTATCTTTTACCCATTCTTTAAATTTAAAGCTAATACTCCTACTAAAGATTTTATCCCAAAGTCTAAAAGCGTGTGACCAATCTTCATTATCGCCATCGCTAGTTATATCAGTACTACGTGCATGATATTTAAGACTAAGTAAAATTAGACATACTGCAAGGTCATAAGGTTTTCTAGCGGTTTTACAAAATTGCCAATCATTATCCCCAGAATGTAGGCTCATTGTTTCGTGGTCGTAATCTTCCGAATTATCCCCATTGAACATAAAACTTTCACATTCAAATTTACCGTTTATTTCGTAACCTGAATAATATACCCCCTTATTAGTTCCGTTGCCATTAAAAAGTTCTGTCGGTATTTCCCTATCTGAATAGAAAGTTCCACCACTTTCAGAAAATATTGTATTATCTGAAAAATACTTTTCAATTTTCCTTAAATCTTTAACAACTTTGTTAAAATTCTTTTGACTAATTGTAGAGTTTTTAAGACCCCAATAATGTGTATAACCCATAGCTTTAGTTTTAATTGATTAGATTGCTAATATAAAACAATATATTGATAATTCCTAATTTATTTTTAATTATTTTTAATTATTTCCCAAACTCTTAAATCAATTTTACCTAATGAATATGGTGCTGAATTATAACCACCCGATAAACCAATGATACCACCATATTTTACTTCTTGTTTCTCACCATTATTATGACCTCTACACTCCTTTATAGGTGCAACGTCTTTAGAGGGTTGTGTATTCATAGTTGTAAAGCAATCTCCCATACGTGTACCTGTATTAGGACAATGTAATACCGTACCTTTTGGTATGTTGATACGTTCGGGTGTATTGTAAGAATTAGACACACCTCTTGTATCTACTAAGGCTTTAATGTATTCCCCACCTTTTAATTGGTGGAAATTTAATCCCTCTTGATTTTTATCCGATAAAGAATTAAATACTTGTTCATCTGTTAATAATGATAATATTTCACTAAGTATTGTAGTGTCAAAATTACTAATATCGGTAATAATTTGTTTCTCTAAAACATTTCTTGTATTTTTCATAGTTAGTTTGTATTGATTAGATTGCTAATATAAAACAATATATTTACAATTCCTAATTTTTATTGGTTTACTTTTTTATCTATATGGCAAGTTGCACCACCAGTAATTCTTATAGTATCACCATTAATATCAACAAGGTATATTGTTCTTGTATCTTGATACCCATTTACTATAGGTTTCTCAGTACGTCTTCGTCTTGAATTTGAACATGATATAAATGAAAGTAATAATATACATACCATAATTGTATAAAGGTAATACATTCCGATTGATGCGTTTCTCTTGTTTCCCATAGTTAGTTTGTTTTAATTGATTAGATTGCTAATATAAAACAAATAATCCACATTACCTAATATAATGTGGATTATTTTTATTATTTACTTATCGTATTGTAGTTTATAAAATCTTTGGTCACCAACAAGCATACTTGTATAGTATTTCATTACATGATTACCTAAGTCATTTCTTTTTTTGTAAACGGTTAAATACCTAAAGTTATCACTTTTACCTTGTCGCTCAATTTCACTATCAATCTTATCTCTCACATCACTTGCAACATCTTTATCAATATAAAGTTCTATAACATCATTACCCTCTTGTAGGGTTTGAGATATTTGATTCATTGCAGTTTTATATGCAGATTCAATTCTATTAATCTTTGCGGTTTCATTAAATTCTAAATTCATAATTAATTGTTTTAATTGGTTCGATACAAATATAAAACAAAATATTGTCTTATCCTAATAAAAAGTGAATTATTAATTAACAGTCAAGTATATCCTCTATAACTTCCTCTAAATAATCGGAATTATAAGTATTTCCATTAAGTGAAAAGTCAAGACTATATCTACCCTCTTTTACTTTCCCCTCTATATACTTGTTTTCTCCAACTCCATTAAACATTGTTCCACCTCCCCAATCCATAACCTCCCAAGACGCTACTTTTTCATCATTAATCATTAAATCACAACTTGTTAAATCTTCTCCCTCATGTCCATTCCTAACTTTTACATTTTCTAATTGAATAAATACTCTTTCACCATTAGGAAATGTTGCTCTTATCTTTTTCTTTTCTTTATTAGTTGCTAACTCCATATCTTTAGTGTTTTTAGTTTGTTTATACAAATATAAGACAAAATATTGTCTTATCCTAATTTAATAAAAGTTATATCATACTTTTAACAGCTTCATTAATCGTTAAGCCTTTGTTACCTATTAACTCTTCAACGAGTGGTACTAATCCACAGAACATAAGCATATACTCATCATCTCTCTCTCTCCATTGAGGAATATGTTTTCTAATGCATTCTAAAATTTCTTTTTCGTAATCTTCCATTGTATCGTGTTTATTTATACAAATATAAGACAAAATATTGTCTTATCCTAATTTTTTAATTAAGAATATTGGAAATCATCTTTCCAATTATAATCTGCAACTTCAATAGCTATTTCTAGCCAATAGTATATACTTTCTCTTACTGCCGTATCAGTAACTTCTTCATACGAATCTTGAGAACTTACTTTATTAACTTCGACTCTAACATAATCTTCAAACTCTGTTTGTCGCATAGCTTTCACACCAGTAATTTTTTTAATACATTTTCTTACTAAGGCTTGTACTCTTCGATTACCTTTAGTAGTGAACATTGAGAACCTTCTCTTCTTTGAATCGAACGCTTCAAGTAATTGTGCTTGTCTTAAATCTTGTGGAATTCCTCTTAATTCTTCTTTATTCATGTTAGTAGTTTTTAGTTATTTAATTGATTAATACAAATATAAAACAATATATTCAATAAACCTAATTTATTTGCATTTATTTTATTTAATCTTTTTTCACTTTTTATTAGGTTATGTCATTTATTTAAACTATCTTTGATTTGTCATTAGGTTGAAGGGCTGGCACGAAAGTGTTAGGAGAGTATACTCCACCGAACCCTATACTCAAATATTATGTTAAATATAAAAAGACCTTCAAATCCTGAAGGTCCATTTACAATTTATAATTTAATAATCTAATTCTTCAAGACTAAGCCAATTAATTACACCATTTTGGTCTATTACACCATCATCCATTAGTTGGCTTGCATTCCTACCAAAAAACCCTTGTAAAGACCAACACATACCTGTTGCAATTAAACACGCCCATGCTTCGATTTGTTCTTCAAGTGTGCTAACTTCTCCCTCACCAAAACCCTCTGCATAAGCAGTTGCTAAATAAGGTGTCCATTTAATTGTAGTTTTTTGATTTGGTAATTCAATTATTTTATCCGACATAATTTATAGTTATTTAGTTCATTGTAAATATACAAATAATAATTCAATAAACCTAATATAATACTATATATCTTTTAATTAATTAGAACCTGTATAATTCTTTCTTGGTTCCATTTTTTCATAAAACCCCTCTTTAGAACCTTTCCACCCCAAAGGTAAATTATTTTCAATATTGTATTTCAACTTTTCATCAGAAACTCCTTTTAGTAACTTAGTAATTGACGCAAATAGTAATGATATTGAAATTTTCATAGTTAGTTTGTATTGATTAGATTACTAATTTACATATAATAAATGACATAACCTAATTTATTTGTAGTTATTTTTATTTTATTTTTTTATTGCTTTTTATTTGGTAGTCTCATTTATTATCCCTATATTTGTATTGTTGTGAGTGTGCAACGTGTAGGATATCATAAGTAGCCTAAAGTGTATACTCCAACCTACACCATATTTTTTTAGTACCGTTTAAAAAAGAGAGAACTTAATCTCTCTATAATACTCTAGCATCCAGCTTCTCGCTCTTGCCTATCAGTAGCTAATGCTTCTGACATATCACTAGCATACGCACCACTATAGTGATACTGCAAATGCTCCATAGCCCACTTCTCAATCAATTCCAAATCTCCATCCCAATCTCCATCCCAATCAAAAAAGTAGATATCTTCAGATATAGACCTATATATCTTAACAGAAAGTGTATCACATTTTGGATGTGATATCACCTTAACAACTTCATGCTCACTCAAATCAAATCGTTTCATAGTTAGTAGTTTAAATTAGATAAATATGTTACCATATAAATCAATTAATCCTAAAATTGCTCTTAGGACTTAAGACATTCTTATATTACATAGAGTTACTGTACTTCACTTCTATATATCCTAGTCATCTAGTAATCGTATATGTCTTCCCATCCATCTACACCACCACTTATACCCGAATTTATTCCTCTAGTATATTCATAGTGTGCATATGACTCAACATAATACTCATATTCGGGAAAAGACTTCTGCAAGTCATCACAATACTCTTGTGCTTGTTCCCTAGAATGAAAACCATCTTGGTTTGTTTCACCAATACCGATTTCCTCATTGTACCATTCGACACGGTACATTGTAGTTAATTCTCTTAACGCCATAGTTAGTAGTTTAAGTTAGTTAATAATAAATTTCCGATTGAATACCACTTCGCACCTTAGCACCGCTGACTCTCTTAAGGGGTTTTGAACCAAGTGTGTTTCGCAACAAACCCAAACCCAAGCTTACCCTATAGAGCAGAACCTATACACACGCAACGTGGCAAAGGACTAAAAGTAATATTCATATGTCAAACAACTGAAACAAATATACGAAACTTAATTCAATAAACCAAATATAAAACAATATATTATTTATTTATTTATCTATTGACTTACTTAGTAATGTGAAATCTTCTATCCAGATTCCATTATCCATCATACTACCATCAGATAAATGTATAGTTAAATCTTCATAATCAACTTCACTAACTATAAAGGGAAATAAATCATATATAACTAATTCACCTTGGTTATAGTTTTTAATTACTTCTATATTGAATAACATATCTTTAGCGTCATCAAATATATTATTATGTTCTTTAGTTAATGTAATCTTTCCTAACTCTTCTAATGTAAGATTAAGAATATAATTTATATCTGTTATATCATCTTTAATTTCCCGACCATCACCGATACCATCAACAATATTATCAAGCATAAATTGTATACCATCAATACTTGTTGTATGTTCATATTGTTTCAGTATGTAAAATAAGTCTTCAAAAATTATTTCTTTTTTTAAATCTAATTCTGTTATCATAGTGTGTAAAATTAAGTTATTATTGGAATATCCCAACAAAAACAAATGTAACTATAATATTTAGTTCTCACAACGGACTAGTGTCAACATAGTGAAAAAAATACTATAAAAAAAACCCACGTAGGTTGGAGTATACTCTCCTAGACATATCTCAAATCTAGCACGTTGCACTCTAACAACAAAACAAAGATACATATAATATTTCAATCCACCAAACATAAAAGCATATTTCTTTTATGCCGTACATCTGTGCTTACGGGTCTAACTTTCGTAAGCCCGTTGCAGTATGTCACTACACACTTCATTGATTTCCTTAACAAGTGCTCTACCTATCTCAGTATAAAGAATACCCATATTCCATACGATTGCTTCAGCATCCCAATCGTCAGCACCGTCAACAATCCACTTAAGAGCCGTCTTGCGGTCTCCAGCACCCAACTCTATGGTTTTCTTAATAAGATTACCAAAACCCTCTAAATCGGCTTGTTCCCTTATTTTCTCTAAAGAGATACTCTTTTGAATAACCTCTTGATAAGTGTCACACTCAGCTTCTAACTCAGCATCCGTAAATGCATCAAAGTTAATGTGACGTGGACGAAATCCGTAAGCATCTTTGTGCATATCACTCATAATGTTCAGTAGGTCGTTTCTTTCAGTAGTTGTCATAGTTAGTTAGTTTTAATTGATTAGATTGCTAAATTACATATAATAAATGAGATAACCTAATTTATTTACAAATAAATAAAAATTAAAAACCACACTTTAACAGGTTATTTAAACGGAATATATTTCTTATATTTGTATCGAACTAATTAAAACAAACTATTATGGAAAAGAAGATGACATTAAAAGAAAAGAAAAAGTTTATGGATGGACATGAATATATGAGTCTGGAACATGAAGGTGTAGTATACATTAATGGTGACTACGGTCACTGTTACGGACGTAAGTTCAAACTAACAGGTAAAGACATTAAAATCCTTTGGGAAGTGATGTTAGACGAGTCTAGAGGCTTAGGATGGTAAAAATTAAGGAGGGCTGTTAATAGCAGTCCTTTTTTTTAGGGGGAATAAAAAAAACCCACGTAGGTTGGAGTATACTCTTCTAGACATATCTCAAATCTAACACGTTGTTCACTAACAACAATGTAAAGCTAAGAAAAAGAAATGACATAACCTAATTTATTTTAAAGTTTTTTATATCACCTAAAAAATTTAGGTAGCGTTTATGCTACCTATTAGTATAATATTAAAGAAATGTAGTGTGAATTAATGTCTCATGTCTGTAATTTAAGCCGTTAATTTTCGTTCGTTTTGAAGTAGAAAATAACCGTAGGGTACAATAGCCACACCGTACCCCACAATTAATTCTAGTCCCTTAGAGTTTGCAACCTCTATTTTATTTTCCCCATAGACCTATGGGTTTCAGAACTTGAAACATCTCGTAAGCAGAGCGTTATTGCTGACTGAAAGTGTCGTGAGTAATCGTCAAGTTTTCTATCGTGAGTAATCTGCTCTGTTATGGGCAGTGACATCATTCATAAGTTGGACTCCATTAAACTCCATGGAATAAAATGGCAACTCTATGTAGAGGATGTATGCGAGTAATCAGCTAGTTATTTCGTGCAGTGAACATCAGTTATTATCGTGAGTACTGTGCAGAGTAATCGACTTGCGTACAAGTGATAGCTTCAATTTCATCATGTCTTCAAAGAACTATTGTAAAGATAAACTAAATAATCGAAACTACCAAATAAATCTTTACTTTTTTTTGTGTCATTAAATAAAGAATAAATCCCTTCCCTAAATCAACAATACAAATATAGGTATTAGTTTTCACTTATCCTAATTTATTTACATTTATTTTTATTATTTTTTTTATGCGTTTTTATTTGGTGGTGTCAAATCTTTTTTGTATATTTGTTTTGTTGTCAATGCAACGTGCTGAGGTGAAAGCCCCAGGAGAGTATACTCCACGGGCTCTATACCCCACTTTTACTCCAGCGACCTAAAATAAATTAGGTTATGTCATTTATTTGTTTTATCTTTACCAGATTCTTGATTCAATATCTTAGCATAATTTATGTGCTTCGTATTATTCAGTAGTTAGTCTAGGTAATTCTGCATTGTCATCAAAAATGCGTAATCTATTTCATCACCAAAGTATGTGAAATCTTCCTGGTAAATCAGGTGATATTACTGGTGGTCTGCCTCAGCCTGATTAAGAACTTTCCTTCGGAGTATCCTAAGTTATTATCTACCTCAAGACTCACACCGACTTAAGTTATGGCATCCCCTTTTCGTTTATATACACAAATGTGTACATATCAAACCGTTATATGCAATTACATTTAGTATTTAAAATAATCTGTTTCTTCAATTCCATATGTTTTCTGTGTGAAATCTTTTTCGTGTTGTGTTTCACTCATCATCTTTGTTTTGCTTTAAAATTAACTTTCTATATTTCCCACCTAATTCAGTAAGGTTTGGGTATTGCTTAATAAGTTTAGTAAGTTGATTTTTTTCTAGTACGTAAACTAAACCTGTGGTTAAATTTCCACTTGCTTCACCATTATATACGTTAATTAATTCCTCTCCTAAGTCAAAATCATTAGGGTATTTTTTTATAATATTCATAGTTAATAGTTTTTATTAATTTGTTTATACAAATATAAAACAATATATTGATATATCCTAATTATTAATAGTTTTTTTTATATCTAATTTATACAAACTGCATTTTTATTTTTACCCTCACCATCAAAATCACCGTGATAATCACCTTGATATTCTCCTATCTGTGGTGCGTAGTTAATTTTCTGAAAGCCATTACCCTCATCATCTATTGAATAGACTACATCCATTGTTAATGACTCAGGATGCTTCTTTGCTAACTTGTTAAGGTTTGCGATATATTCTTTTAATTTAATTGCCATAATTCTAGTGTTTTTAATTGTTTTTAGTTAATTGATTGAAACAAATATAAAACAATATATTGACAATTCCAAATAAAAAAGGGGAAAAGTTATTAACAATTCCCCTTTAATCAAACTGGGGTAACTACTCCCCTAACTAAAAACTATGTGATGTACAATGCCCATCAAGGCAACTAGTTATATTCTTCTGGTTCATCACCCATATTCATGTATACTTCTTGCAATAAATTTTCTTAGTTCCACAATATTAATAGTTTATTTTATAATATTCCATTGTGAAACAAATATTCTCCGTTGTCTAAAGCTTCGATAGTACTACTACCACCATTCTCTTGTGGTGTCATTTGTTCCTCTGTTTCTATTAAGATTTCACAACTTGCGTCATCTAATACATCAATTAACTCATTTGCGTTAGTTATTTTGCCACTATCAAGCAAAGATAATACTTCTGCTTCTTTATCCTTTGGTACTCTTATTCTTTCCCAAGTTGTTATTTTAAAATCTACGTCCATAATTAATTTTTTAGTTCGATACAAATATAAAACAAAATAATCACATAACCTAATTATAAATGAATTATTAATTCACTTGTTTTCATATTTTAACTTCTTTACTATTCTAATTTATGTGGTATTTAAAATATCTTTTTCAGAATATGAATACTCTACTATAGTAGCGTTAAGACAATCATCAACCATCAATTCGTTCAAATAATCCCTTATATCTTGATGAGTCACCTCACCCTTTTCAAATTCTAGTTCTATTAATACTTTCATAATAGTTAGTTTTAATTAGTTCGATACAAATATAAAACAATATATTATAATATCCTAATAAAAATCTTTCTTACCAGTTTGGGAAATAGCTATGTGTTTTAAGTTCAACTTTACTTTCAATCCATTTAATTATTTTATCTGCATAATAACTTGTAGTTAAATCATTCAAGAAATTTGATAGCTTACGCCTTGCTTCTGTATCATCTAGTGATACGGTTTCTCTATCAAATTCTTTAGCATTACTTTGGTTACTACCTCTACTAGTTCCTTGGGACATATCCCAATCTTTACCAATAACCACAACCGTTCTTGTGGTAGTTTCAACCGTAATAATACCCCCTTTAGCGTATTCTCCTATTTTAAATGTTTTCGTTGCCATAGTCTTTATGTTTTAGTTCGATACAAATATAAAACAATATATTCACAATTCCTAATTTATTTATGATTATTTTACATACCAGTTTCACCATCCCAAAAACTATCAATAACTTCGTAACCAAATTCAATTGAGAATTCAAAATAATGAACATCACCACATTCTTTTGACTCTTCAAATATTTTATCAGCTTCATCTTTAGTTTTACAAAAGGTCCAATCCTCATCATGACCATCACTTGTTGATATTGCGTATTGTCCGTAGAAATCCTTATCTTCTTCTAACCATTCCTCAAAACTCTTAACATCATTCCCATTAACATACGCAAGGTATGTACTCTCATATTCACTTCTTAATTCATTCATAATGTTTTATATTAGTTGTTTGTCTTATGACATTACAAATATAAAACATATATTTAGTTCTCACAACATACTATAATAGGCATCGGTTATTTATAATCATTCTAAATAATCTCTTTTAACAAGTCTCAGGTATCAGCAAAAAAAAAGCCCGCTACTACAGCGGGCTCTTCTAACCAATTGAGGTAACCAGCCCCGTGCGGAACCACCCGCTCATTAACCATGCACCTGGAATTAATGGGACCAGGCGGCCCTAATAGTTAACATCTATGGTCTCGAACCATTTGAGGCGCAGCGCCTGTGGAGCTCACCTGTGTTAATGTATACCAGCTGTTGTATCCTGTTGTGGGGCTTGCAACAGCTGCAAGCAATCTTATTAAATGAAGAGCTAACGGGTTCAGGTGGCCTGTAACAGCCGAAGTTCGGCACATTACGCCTGAACCCAAAAGCTTTTCATTAACTCACAGCCCATGCACGGGCCGCTCTTATTTTTCCCATAGTCAAGGGCTTCAAAATTAGTCGTCTCATAAAAAGACTTAAGTCTATGCGATTGTAGCATGCACTGTTAGTATATCCTGAAGAGGCTTATGCTGTGGTTAAACCGTTTCCAGCTCGAAAGCTGGTGCCATATATAGGGTACCCTTAATACAGCTGGCAACACACTTTGGTTACGCATTCGGATAGTATCTCATCCAGAGGCTATCGATAGAAGTGTCAATCATAAGCTGATAGACTAACTTCTCTCATGGTCCCAAGTCGCTAAACTAGCGGGACCATATTTATAATACTTTCAAAGAACTTTAACAAAGATAGGTAAACTTTTTTACACTACCAAACCTTTTATCATTTATTTTTATTCCGATAAATCAAAAACTATTTCTTTAAACCCTTTCGGTATATCTCCTTTTTTACTTACAACCCCTATTTTATCTCTACTCCAACGACCTACTAATTCTTTTTCATTCCCCCTGAAATCTCCACCACCTCTGCCGTTGCCCTCACACGTAAGTAATGGTAAAGGGTGTATTTGCCAACCTTCACTATCTTTTGGTGTTTTAGTTTTATTAATAAACTCATTTTTATCATAGTTTATTAAATACTTTGCCGTAAGTGGTGCAACCTTTTTAAACGTATAGTCATATTTACTTTTCTCCTTTGGTATATTTTCATCGTGAGTAAGTTTACCAACATTGTCTGATAGAGTATATAAGTTCAAACCCTCACTCATTAATTTATCCTCATTCCAATGTACACATCCCTTTACAACGTGAGGTTTAATATCTTCTTTAGTAATCGTTTCAGGGTTTTCATTATCTGCATAATCCCCCGCCCATACAAGTTTTTGAGGTTGTAACATCAAATGTTTTTCAATGAACCTTACAAATGTATTTTTCATCCAAGAATGTTCCATTAACTTTGCACCACTTCCAAAGTCATAACAAGTTACACTTAATACTGGTTTATTATTTTCACTTAAAAAAATTGGTTTATAATACTGTCCCATAGTTTTTGTTTAGTTTTAATTAATGTTTCTATACTGTAAATATACAAATAATTTTTCAATAAACCTAATTATTTTAGGTTGGCCAAATAAAGTATGTGCCAGCGTCATAGCACTCTACATAATAACCCCTCTCTTCAACAAAGTTACGTAATGTAATATGAGCACCGAATTCATATTTACCATTAGAATAATAATCAAACATTTGTTCATTACCAATGTACGAACCTTCTCCTGTCCATATAGATGTTTCGTATCCATTAGCAAAATCTACTCCTTCCTTAAACCAAGCTTTAGGAAATCGTTCAGTTAATGCTTCAAATAATTCTTTTAGTGTAGTCCCATTCATAGTAGTTAGTTTTTTAGTTCATTGTAAATATAGACATATAAAACGACATATCCTAATTTATTTGCAATTATTTTAATTAAGAACTAGCCCAACCACAAAAAATATACTCATCATCACCATTCTCAATACAAAGTGCATCTCCCCACTTATCATCGTAGACTTCAAAGTCCCTCTTTAATTCTTGGTAGTGTGCTTGGTCTTTGTCCTCTTCATCAAACTCATCAACCATATCTGACCATTTACTTCCCGATATATCATCGGGCTTATTGGACATTGTATAACCACCCTTTTCTGCTAGAGTTCCACTATAACCACCATGCCCATATTCATAACAAGCATCAGCGTGTGCTGATTTAAATGCATCTCTTGGTGTCTTACCTTTTGCGGTACTATAAAATTGTTCTGCTCCCATAATTTAAGTTTTATATTTTTTTAATTAAAAAAAGGGATAAGTGAAAGGTTTTCTGTTCTGTATATTTCAACTTCCGAATTTCACGGTATACAATCACTATACCCCTTTTAAACAAAGATACATATAATATTTCAATCTACCAAATTTTCTTTAAAGTCTTTGGGAGAAATTTTAGATAACTCTTTGGTATTAAGTATTTCCACATCATTTAATCCTAAATCGAATATATATGTTTCGTTTTCTGACTTTTGTTTTGGATAGTAAGCATTCACATACTCTAACGCAGATTGCGGTTTCATAGTAGGTAATGAATATATACCACTATCACAATCACTATCATATTCGTAAATATTCATCGTACAATACTTACGCTCTATTGTATCAATTATTGTTATTCCGTCATTATTATCACCACTACAAAAGTTTTTTCTCATATCCCAATTAACACAATACTTTCCGTCATCATCTAAACAGTCAGTATTAAGGAAATGCATATTCTCAATACCAATACCTCTAGGGTGTAGTAGGTTAGTTTGTACTTGGAACATCATCATAATCTCTTTAATATAGTCATCTAGATTACTTATCCAAACTGCTTTTGAATTAAACGGAGAGTTATATGCCATATTCTCTATATCTGTAATACGAAGTATATTTGCAATATTACACGCTACTGAATTACCATATAACCATTGGTGATGAAGTGCTATTACCGTATATTTACCTCTACCAAATATTTTACTTGCTTTAGCATTATCCTCTTTTGACATTTGGTTTCTGTCAGACTTAACAGGATTATTTATTTTTACGAATATTTGATGTCTTTGTCCCATAGTTTTTAGTTTTTGTTTATGTAAATATAATAATAATAATTGACTTATCCTAATTATTTCTTATATATTTTATAAGTGTGTCATATAACCACATTCCATACATTCACAATAAGGCTTTCCTCCATTTGTAACTGCTGAACTTTCTTCGGGTAGTAGTATCCAACTATCGCAATCACAATCGGGACATTTACCGTTACCCATTCTTTCAACAAGTGTTATTGACTTGTGGTGTATAGGATAACAATGTTTAATTATTTTGTCTGCTGGAATCTCTTTTAATACTGCTTGAAAAAATCTCATAATATTTATTGTTTTTAGTTTGTTTATACAAATATAAAACAATATATTGACAATTCCAAATAAAAAGGGGAAATCTTTCGAAATCCCCTTTAATCAAACTGAGGTAACTACTCCCCTAACTAACTATGAATTAGCTTTTTTATTATTATAATGCGTTATAACCTTTTTATATTTGTCTAGATAGTCATCAAACATCCCCTCATTTACTTTAGATAATCTATTTAAAAAGTATCCTACCTTTACCTCATTAGGTTTCTTAGTGCCTAAACGAATTCCCCTAATTCCGTTCTCAATGTTTTTTATTAATGTATCTTCTAATGACATAATATATAGTTTTATATGAATAATTTATAGTTTTATATGAATAATTTATCTATCAGCTTCAACCTAATTCAGCAACTATATATTTTCTATCAGCTTCAGATATATGGTCAAGTACTCCATTCTCTTTAATGTCATCTCCATAAAATCCACCACAACTATCTTCTTGTTCAGTATGTTCACATCCTAAGTTACAAGTTTCTACCTTTTCAATATTAAAGTAATAAACATCTCCCCTAATATATTGGTCATATGTTTCAACCTCCCCTTCTAGATATCCTTTTACTTGTTCCCTTATCTTTTCCGTTACACGTCCAACTTGGATATGTTCTCTTATCATTTCGTGTGTAGCATATATAAACCCTACTTGTCCACTATCCCACCTACAATTAAATGGTGTTGTTGCCATTGTTATACCACTATGGTCATATAGATAAAGAGGTAAGATAACAACATCTTTTCTTTCTTGTAAAGCATAGAAGTCTTTATGATTATGATTATGTTTATCTCCTAAGTCATAACCACTATGGAAACATACCATTTTACCTAAGTTATCCCATTCTCTAGGACTTTCAGCATATTCTTCTTGTATTAATTCTAGCGTTCTGTTATTCGGTAATTCGTATTTCATAGTTAGTCATTTTTTAGTTCTTAGTAAAGATATAACAAATAATCCAGTAATCCTAATTATTCTTTAAATATTTTATAATGCAAGATTTTCAAATTCATTAGTAATATATTTTTTATCATCAAGTGATAATTTTGAAAATTCATTTGAAAACTTAGTCTTCAAATTAATAGCTATTAAATCGTTGCCATTTCTCAATTCTTCTTCAGCTTCAAGCCAAAGCTCTATTATATCATCATTATTCATAATTAGTCGTTTTAGTTTAGTTAAAGATAATAATAATTTATGACAATTCCTAATTATTATTCATAAACTGTTTCGTACTCAACTTCCGTATCGATATACTCTAATTCTTCCAATGCTCTTTCTAGTATTTCTTTAATATCTTGTACTATTATTTTTGTACTTGAACGCCTTACACAATTATCTATTTCGTATAACGGATTTCGTAATGCCCCTAAAGTTTCTGATAATTCTTTTAGTTCGGGTACGCATCCCCATCCATCTTCACTTGTTTTTACTGTACTCATAATGTTTCTTTTTATTAGACAATTACCCTACGTGTTCAACTTTTATTTCGTTAATTAAATAATCAAGAATACATTCATATTCTGCTTTAGTATCTATATTATATTTTGAGGATATAAAATTTCGTCTATGCTCTAATACATAGCTATATATTAAGTCATATTCTAAGTCTTGGTATTGTGTTTCGTTATTCTCTACGTAATTCATAAAGAGTTGTGAAAATAAAAATTGACTGTAATTCATAATAGTTAGTTTTTTAGTTCATTGTAAATATACAAAACATATTTCGTTATTCCTAATTATATTGCAACTTTATTTAAATCTAATAAAGTTCCTTTAGGTACATAACTTGTTCTGACAAATGATGACGGATTATCCAATACCCAATCCGCTACTCCATGTCGTGAAAGATAATGTTTAATAGCACCTAAGTCTTCTTCCTTAACTCTAAGAGCTTCTGTTATCTTTTTGGTAACATCATAACCATGGTTGGTTAATTGTCCTAACAACTCTCCGTTACGTGGACTAAGCCCCTCAATCCATACGAAGTAATATTTTGTCTTTGCCATAATAGTATTTTAGTTCATTGCAAATATAATAATAATATTTGATATATCCTAATTTTTTAACACTTTATTTAATTCTTTTTCCCAATATTTAACTCTCTTAAAAAGAGTACGGTATGTTTTAGTCAAACTCATTGGAACGTATGTGTGTTCTTTAGAGCTCCATTCTTGCATTTGTTGTTCCATTTCCCACCAACTATATTTAGCGTCTTCAATATTGTTTGAAATATGTTTAAGATAATAGTTAATATATCTATCCTTTAATTTGTCTAAACTTTCTTGAATTGTCATAATAGTTAGTTTTTTAGTTCATTGTAAATATACAAATAATAATTCAATAAACCTAATTTATTTTTATATTAAATTATATATTCCTCTACCTTTTGTAACTAGGTCGCTGAATTCCGACTTATCAGCATTCTCATTATTATAAATCCAATTAGGTGCTACTCTTGGATTGTACGATACTTCATCGCCAACCACAATAAAATCATTTTCATCATACTTACGTATTATATCAACGTTGTCAGCTTCAACCCACGCACAAACGGTTTTGTTTGCACCCTCAAATATCTTAGTAGCAGTACCCTTTTGGTTACATAATTTACAACCCTCCATGAAGATATTAACTTCATTAGGTTCTATGTATTGTACATCACCTTGTGGACTTGTTACTTTCCACTTCTTGTAATTATCTCCAGCTCCTAAGTTAAATCTTATTTGAAATTTGTTCTTTGCCATAATAGTTTGTTTTAGTTTGATACTGCAATATACAAAAGATATCCCATACTACCAAATATAATATAGGATATCTTTAAAATTTATTTGAATGTATTATTTAATTGTTTATACATCTGCTCATCCATACCAACCTTTTCTAATATGTATTCCATTTGCTCACCGTCCACATCTATTTCCTTTAATTGCTCTATGATTGGGTTTATTTGATTTAACCATTTATTCTTAGCTTCTCTCTTCATTTGCTTTTTAGCATGATTAACTGCACCCACTAATATCTTATCTCTATGCTCTACAGTTTTAAATAAACTAAGAAGCCCACCAATACGTTCTGATATTTGGTCGTCAATATTCTCATCCTTATCATATCTAGATTCAAACTCTTTTATAGCTTCATTCATGTGATACCAATCAAAACAAGTTTCATCCGTAAATTCTGAGAACATCTGTGGGCGTTCTTCATCAGTATTAGTCCAATAGTCTAACCACTTCAAATAAGGTGAACCCTCTTTAAACATTACCTCATGTGTTATATTAACACACTCATCAAAAAACCAACCCATGCCCCCATTGTTCTCCCATGCTTCAAAATACTGTAGGTATGCAACCTCATGTAATTCAGTTGTTACTGCTGAGATAATGAACTCAACATCACCCTTTTTTTGTTTTTCAATCTGTTCCTTTGTTTTCATAGTTAATAGTTTTAGTGTGATACAAATATAAAACAATATATTGACAATTCCTAATTATTAATAGTTTTTCTTTATAATTAGTTTGTGTGTTTCATCATAAGTACCATTACAACAACTACTACAAGCAAAATCATACTTTGGAACTCTATGTCTAGTAATTTCAGTACTACAAGTCGGGCAAGTAAGTGTGTATTTTGATATTGGCTTCACAATTAGATTAGCGTCATAACATCTTTTACCATCACTACCTATCTCTTTAGCAATATTAGCCCAACGTTGCGTATGACCTCTACCATCTTTAATACCATACGCATCAACGCATAGAGCGTGTGCTATCTCATGTAGAATGGTGTCAGTTATCTTTGTCTTAATCTTATCCAGATTAAGAGAACATAGTGGCTTAGAAAGGCTTATAGTACGTTTACCATAATAGCAACATCCAAAACGTCTTTTTGCATTATCCCATTTAAAAGTATAACCCAATTCAGAAGCACTCATAATTGTTCTAACTCCATGTACTTTAAATATAAACTGTTTTTTTAGTAAATCATTTGCTAGAGTTTCAATGTCTTTTATAGTTTTCATAGTTAATAGTTTTAATTGATTAGATTGCTAATATAAAACAATATATTTACAATTCCTAATTTGTTTGCGTTTATTTCTATATTTAATCTTTTTTACCTTTTTATTAGGATATGTCATTTATTATTTCTATATTAGCATTGTTGTTAACGCAAAGGGCTGGAATGAGAATTCTAGGAGAGTATACTCCAACCTACCATATACTCAAATATTATGTTAAATAGAAAAAGACTTCCATTACCTGAAAGTCTTTTAAATTTATTATACTGTAACTAAAAAGCTATTGTTATCAATGTTATCTTTGTTTTGCCCTTTAGTACCTTTGCCTGTTACTAATTTATACTTAAGTCCAACAACTATATTATCTTCGTCTAAGAAACGTAAGTCCGTTTCATCCCCATTTATAACCTTATAACCTTTATAGGTAGTTGGTAAGTCATTAACGTTTTTAACTCCGAATACAACCGCTACATTACCTCCTTTAGCCAAAATACTATCAACTTCTTTGTCGTTATCTTCACTTCTACTAAAAGTTAAGTGATAGTTCTTAGATAATTCCTTGTTAAACCTTTTCGGGTTCTTAGTATAATCGTAAAACGTAACGTTTGGGAACATTTCAAATATATTTTTACCATTCTCTATTTTAATCTTTTCAAAAGGTATATCGGAAGTTCCGTTTAAACGAATAGCAAAGTTCTTATATCTTAATACATCAACTCCGTTTTTCTTATATTGTTTTTCTCCAACAATAGCACTATGTAATTTTACAGCCTTAGTAATTTCTTTTACTAATTGCCACATAAACTTAGTTCTATCGGCTAAATAAAATTCAGTCTTATTTCTTTTACCGTTTTGTACCTCTTCAAATCGAGCCGCACCACTACCAAATAAACAAGCCTTGGCACACCCTTTACTAGCGTGACTACAAAGGTTTATACCCTTAGAGTTTTGCGTATGGGGTGCAAGGTACATTATATATGTAGTGTAACCTAGTTTTTCTCCTTTTACTGTTTTAGCATTCACAGTTGATAATAAGTTATTAGGAATTTTGTAATTCATACTATTTTAGTTTTAGTTAGTTTTTTAATTCGTTGTAAATATAAACATAATAATTCAATAAACCTAATATAAAACAATAAATCTTTTTTTAATCTTTTATGCATTTAAATTAGGTTATGTCAAAAGTAATCACTATATTTGTATTGTTGTAAGGATACAACGTGCTGACACTGAAAGAATGTTAGGAGAGTATACTCCGACCTACCATATATTTTTTTTATAGTATTTTAAAAAAATTTGCAAAGGTACAACTAATTTTTGATATATCCTAATTTTTTAAACAAAAGTTATTAACAAGTTATCAACAACCCAAAAAGGGGAAGTGTTAATAACTTCCCCTTACTTAATTTGGTATTGTCAATTATCCTATGCGGTAAGCAATTGCTTCGCAAACTCGAATGACTCTTGATTAGTACGGTAATTTGTACTAAGCATAGCAGACTCAATTCTACCATTATCACGCTTAGGTGCAGACTTCTCATGCGTTGTCCATCTAGTTACACCCGAATGTAATCCCCATACATTTTTACCCTTTTGAGCAATCTCTGTACGTATAGTTTCATACAACTTATTCATAGCATTGGTACTCTTAGTAGAAGCATCTGCTCTATCGGATACACTACTCAATTTAGATAGACCTGTCATAGTCAAAACTAAATCGTGAATGTTCCTATCAGATACACCAACAGTAGTGAATTCGTTATAAGTACTAATCATATGCATTGAGTTAGCTAGAGCAGACTCAATAAGCATTGGTATCTCCAACATCCTAGCATCCAAATTAGCAGTATGACGCATTTTAGATTGTCCTGACTTGTTAAATTGGAAAAACTGATTAGAACACGACATTGTTAAATCACCTATACCAACTGATAATCCAGTACTACCATCATTACTATCAATAATAGTAACATACCTCTTAATCGTGTCGTTACCTACACTAGATGTACCCTCAATAGCTAATTGAATGAATACCCTACGGCCACCATGAAGCGAACCCGCTTTTTGTACTGATAACTGTGAACCGAATTTCTCCATCCCCTTAAGTACTAAGCCAACAACTTCCTCATTTTGTGACACTACGTATCCATTCTTAACTTGTTTAAGAATCTCACCACTACTAGTATTAAGTAAACCATACATATCTGTATGTATGTTCTTACTACCCTTAATAAGTTCACCATTAGTATCTACTGACACTGTTGGCTGAACTCCTACTAACGGAATTTTCTCGATTTGAAAGTCTAAACCATTAGAGGTTAAAATTTCTTGTACCCTTTCATTTAATGAATCATTCATAATAATTTATTTTAGTTAGTTAATTAATGAGGTACAAATATCGTAATAATAATTCAATAAAACAAATGTAAAACAATATATTATTTATTTATTTTTATTTTGTAGCATTCATAGGGTCTGTAGAGGTACCCTAAAATAAAGTTGTAAAAACATTAGGATATGTCATTTATTATAACTAATTTAGCATTGTTGTTTAAGGGCAACGTACTGGCACTGAAAGAATGTTAGGAGAGTATACTCCAACACGTCTTAACTTTTTTTATTACCAGGCAAAAAAATAATTCACTTTTTATTAGGATATGTCATTTCTTTTTCCTATCTTTGTTTTGTTGTTAGTGTGCAACGTGCTAGATTTGAGATATGTCTAGAAGAGTATACTCCAACCTACGTGGGTTTTTTTTATAGTATTTTAAAAAATGAAATAACTTTTTTCTTCCACCTAATAGTCTCTCTATTATTAATTTGTGGGTTGGACTCTCACCATCTAAGAAGTTAATTACTCTTCATAGGTATAAGTTATTTCATATATGTCAAACTAATTTCTTAGCCATCTCATATGCTTCAGTAAATGTGTCACCATATACTTTAGCTACAATCTCAATCTCACCAATTCCTTGGTTATCGTTTCTATGCATCCAATCGAATTCTTCCTCCGATTCGATTTGTAATGTACCCCATCTTCCATTAGAAATACATTGTTGTTTAAAAACAAATACTACTTTTTTCATAGTTAGTTAGTTTAATGAATCCTAAAATTGCTCATAGGATATAAGACATTCAAATACATTTATATAAAAATGCTACCCACATCAATGTAGGTAGCATATAGGAGAACAATAGAACTACTGGATAGCAATCCTATTGATTCGAGTAGTCTTTCGACCAAGACTCTCGTAGTGGGCAACTGGAGTCGCTTTAACCCTATAGGTTAAACCTTTCTCAACAGCAAGGTTACGATTAACGTAAAACATAATGAAGTTTCCTTCCTCATCAGTAGCAGAAGCCTTAACGGTTTCTTCGCCATACTCACAAGTAGTACTCTTTATGTAGTTAACTGTAATCGTAATCTCTTGACGTACCTTAAGAACACCAATATGTTCTGAAGTACATTCAGTACGATTCTTCTCAGCAAGTGTCTGAAAATACAAATCAGCGTATTCCTTAGCTAATCGTTTCATAGTAATATCCTTCTTAGAAGAATTACCATAACGATTAACATAAACCTCTTGCTTAGAATACCATATGATATATTGAGCATCTCGCTCAAATACATCCTCCATAGTACACCCACGATACTTTCCGAAAGTAAAGATAGGCATCTCATCAGAAAATGCTTGTATCGGCTTGAAATTATCATCAGCCCATACTTGAATAGGTAGACCCTTACCAGTGGTATATAAGTCTACTGCTTTCAATATATCAATTGAAACATTCTTGAGATAACGATAAGGCACGTAAGGTACATAAACCGAAGTAGGTCTTCCCTCAATTGGTGGGGTGAACTTATACAACGTAAAATACACTTGCTTATCGCCAGTAAGTTGAATCACGTAATGAGGTTTGCTAAATATCTTAGCATCCCCAATTAACACCTTGTTATGGGCATTAACCTTAGCATATACAGATTGAATCTGCTCAACTGAAAGTTCAATCCTTTCAGAATTTATACGTGCTATTGGACGTGTGTTAAAATTATCTGTCATAGTTAGTTAGTTTAATGAATCCTATATTGCTTATAGGACATAAGACATTCTATTACCGTATAGAGTTACTATACTTCACTTCTATACTTTGAGTCGTTACACGTATGTAGACCAGCCACGCCCATTCTCATAAGCTTCCATCACTCTATCTCTAGTATGACGTTCATGACCATATTCTAAATACTCGTCTTTACTTACCCTTCCGATACCTACGCTACCTTCAGCACTCTCATAAAGAGAATCCACAACCTCACGATACGCTTTACGATTACTCGCAACACCATACCACGAACTAGATACCATATCACAATCAGTAGAAGAACACGCATAGTAAATTGACTGACGTAAAACCACCTCATTCCACCACAACTTTAATTGTGATTTCTTTCTTGGTAAATTATACTTGCACCAATTATTAAACCTACGTACCCTACGCTTAATTGCTAACCTCGGACGAACTGCCAAATAAAAGAATAATCGAACCTTTTCAGATACAGCAACGAATAAAATACTATAACCACCCCAACGAATTGAAATGATATATGAATACTTAATCCCTTTACTATATCCAACAGAAAAACCTCGAACTCTAAACCCACTAGACTTCCTAGTACGTTTATCAACCTTTATATGGACATTAGATAAAAACTTAATAACAACCCTCTTTAATTTCTTAAAAAGTTTCATAGTAGTTAATTAAAAAATCCCGATTGAATACCACGCCTTACTCCTTATCCCACGTTAACTCCCTAAAGGGGTTTTAAACTATAGTGCGTTTCGCAACGAACCATAACCCAAGCTTACCCTATAAAGCAGAACCTATACACACGCAACGGTGTCAAAGGTCACAAAGCAATCCCGACTAATGTCAAGAAATTAGTATTCATATGTCAAACAACTGGAACAAATATATAGAACACTTTCCACAATACCAAATATAAAACAATATATTATTTATTTTTTTTCAGATTACCCCATTCATAGTACCTACAGACATACCCTAAAAAAAACATTGAAATTAATTAGGATATGTCATTTATTATTTCTATATTTACATTGTTGTAATTAAACAACGGGTTCGATATCAAAAGTATCGCAGAGGGTATACTCCAACCTACACAATATTTTATTATACCAATTTGCAAAGGTATATATAATATTCCATATATCCTAATTTTTTAACATAAACTTATAAACAAAATAAATCTCAAATTGTTAATAACTTAATTAGGTTATGTCAATTATTTTTCGTACCTTTACATTATAGTAATTCATACTATGGGCTGACACTGAAATAACGTCTGGAGAGTATACTCCACCCTACATAATATTTTCCTAATATATCCCTATTTAGAATCATTATAAATAACCATTTTATTTGGTAGTGTCATTTATATTTCGTATATTTGTTTTAATGCTTCTCACGAATAGTGGGTAAGCCAATAACGTGTACCCATGAGCCTCAAAACTCATGGGGCTTCTGCGTATGGAATAACCTCATTATATATTGTTTTATATATAATTAGAGGCATGACCAGATGCACCCCAGATG
>Ga0206131_10001498_pt1 | contig 29997 bp, 21 predicted proteins | sample Helgoland_Spring_FD_148636 | JGI IMG/M metagenome (GOLD analysis project Ga0206131, IMG submission 148636) | Pelagic subsurface seawater microbial communities from Kabeltonne, Helgoland, North Sea - Helgoland_Spring_Bloom_20160517_1 | ecosystem: Environmental > Aquatic > Marine > Epipelagic ...
ATACTTAAAACATCTGGGATGTTTGCAACGACTCCTTGAGCACCACCAGCAGTCATTGCACCAATGATATTGCCATAAACGAATTCGAAAAAAGCAGGGTCTGTATAAGTCGTCCCATTTACCCCATTGAACGGAGATCCATCAGGAGCGCCTTGAGTGGCATATCCAAGAATATCGTTATTCCCAATCCACAAAGTGAAAAATGACGGGTTTTGAGCCAAAGCGTCTCCTAACACTGTCGCATTAGGGTCACTTGCCATACGAATGAAATATGGATTAGCTGCCCCCAAAGATAGATTGGCGATATTTCCATAACCTGGTGCTAATAAATGAAATGTAGCAGCACCTGGCACTCCCATATTATTAAAAGGCCCTGCAGGACTGTTTAATAAATCAGTAGTTGGCATGGCGTCAAGAACCGCAGGACGCAGGGTAGACATATTTAAATAAAGCCTTGGTCCTGCTATAGGCGATCCGCCAATTGTTAGGCCTCCAATATTGTCTGCCATTAAAGGTTGTCTAAAATCTCCACCGCCTACTAATGCCATTTTCTGAGACATGATATTTGGAAATGAATTCTCTTGAGCAGCGATAAACAGCGCATTATCTGTATATCCTGAAGTTAGCGAATTTCCGACAGAAACAAAAGTTGAGAAGTCAGCTGAACCCGCATCAAGTGATGGAGCCATAGAGACTACTTCGTTATCTTCTGAACAAGATGTCGCTATAATTCCAAGGGCTAGGAACCATCCTAATCCTTTAAAACTGAAATTTTTAATTGTCATCATTTTTAAATTTTAATAATTAAAGATTGTTGATGGTCCATGAAACATAATACTGAGAACCGATATAACCCGTTCCGAATGCTGTAAAGTATTCATCACCCAAAAGGTTGCTTGCACCAAGTTTGAAAGTTGATTTCCACTCTGGCATTCTCAAGTTAACTTGAGCATCTACCACTTGATAGCTGGGTACTACACCATCTCCAAATGTTTGTTCCCAGAAGAATTCTTCACTCCATTTCCAAGCCAAGTTGAAGCCAAAGTTTTTAAATAATTCAGTGTTTCCAAAACTAACTTTAGCCCGGTGTTCAGGTGTGTTAAAGTTGGTTTCAAAACTCGGATTAGCTTCTTTGTCAAAGTCTTGTTTGGCATAGGTATAGTTGGCGTTCAAATCGAAATCACCAAACACCTTTGATGACAATCCAAGAGTGGCACCATAGGAGTTGATGTCGACAGATGAGTTTGTGTATGTTTGGTATACTTTATAGTCTCCATTAACAAGAGCACCGATAGACAGTAAATCTCCATCAACCGCACCGTCACCGTTTCCGTCAACTGTTCCATAAAGTGGTGCGATTACCGTTTCACCAGATATAAAGTTTTTGTAAATACTGTAATAGGCGCTAAAATCAGCTGTGATTCTGCCTAACTTTCCACGGTATCCTACTTCAAATGACGTAACTTCTTCTGGTTTTACCAAATCAGAATTACCGACCTGAAGAGTTGCTGGGTTAGCATATCCAGGATTGTTAACATCAGCGAAAGCTGCTACTGAAGACGCTAAAAATGAATTGGTGTAAGCTGCACCACCAGTTTGAGTGACTGTTGCTGGCGCACCGATTGCTTGTCCTGCAGCACTTACCGCATAATCACGAGAGTAGCGGTCTAAGTTGTCTGGAGAACCACCTACTAGGATCGCACGACCAGCGTCCAATCCAATGAACAAATCTTGAGTCGTTGGGTTTCTAAAACCTGTTTGAACAGAAGCACGAATGTTTTGGTTGCGATTTTGACCTAAAGTCATGTTCATCCCCAAACGTGGTGAGAAAAAGCCATCAAAAAATTCAGATTTGTCATAACGAACAGAGGCAGTAATTTTTAAACGATCATCCATCATTTTTTTCTGCATCTGTGTGTAAAGACCAAATTCTGAATAATCGATTGGTCCGTCATAATCGGTAAAAATAGTTCCTGATGAATTCAAGCTATATTGACGGTATGATCCACCAACTTGAATTTCGGCAAAACTGATTTTATCTTTAAAATTATAGTTACCATCTGCATGGTAAAACTTTGACTTGTCTTGGAATTTAGACCCAGTAGTCAAGTCAGGGTCAGAAATGCTTCTATTAAAGGCTTCGACAAAACCAGCAGAACCTGGTTCAAGACGTCCCGTATCTGCAACTGTTCTAGCAGCAGCGTGAGATTGAGACTCATTCAATCCACCTAAAGAAGCACCTACAAAAGTATTGATATAGTCCCCAAACCATTCGGCATCTGATTTCCATGCACGGTTGATGTTTATACCTGTAAAAATCATATCATAAGAATCTCCCGCATCATCCGAAGTAACATAGCCACGAAGAAAGAAATTATCATCTTTAATCTCCAATTTATGTTGTTGCATGCCAAAATTATTGATGGCATAGCGGTTTGTTCCTTGATAGATAGTATTTCCTGTTCCAAACTTTCCAACATATGACAGTTCTAAATCAGAGCCGTCAATTGGACGATAATATAATCCCCAATCTGTTTTAAGGCTTAAGGCGTTGTGGTTGGTCAATTCGTTTTCGGCATACCCCGTTCTACTAACCACGACATTAGGAACAATTCCTAAACCACCAGCTGCAGCACGTATGTTTGTCGAAACTTCGTCACCGTAAATATTTACCCCGTCATAATCATAATCTGCACGAGTTAATCCTCTGTAAAACTTATCTGTTCTGTTATCTCCAGCCCAATCTGTTCCTTCAAGATATCCGAAATTGATTTTGGCTGCGAATTTATCGCTAAAGGCATGTGCTACACGTACACCAAGATCGATGTAAGTGTTGTCACCAGCTGCTTCTTGAGAAGTGATACCTCTTTTAACATAAGCGCTGATGCCTTGGTGGTCAAAAGCACTCTTGCTAGTCATGAATAAAATGCCGTTAAAGGCATTTGCACCGTAAAGCGCAGAAGATGCACCAGGAAGAATTTCAACGCTTTGGATGTCAGTCTCGATCATACCAAGAAGGTTTCCAAGAGGGAAATTCAAGGCTGGCGCAGCGTTGTCCATTCCGTCAACCAGTTGCATGAATCGGGTGTTTGCAAAGGTTGCAAATCCACGTGTGTTAATCGATTTAAACGTTAAACTGTTGGTATTGATATCAACACCTTTCAAGTTTTCAAGACCATCGTAAAAATCAGCTGAAGCGGTGTTTTTGACATCAGCTACTCCGAATCGTTCAACAGTTACAGGTGATTCAAAAACACGCTCTGGTGTTCTCGAAGCCGATACAATTACCTCATCAAGCGAATTTCCTTCGAGCAATTCTATTGAAAGAGAATCACTAAGATTAGTTACTTCAATCGTTTTCGTTTCAAACCCTACACTACTAACCTGTAATGAGAAAGGTGGCTGAGTTGAAACATTAATACTGAATTTACCGTCAAAGTCCGAAACAGCACCTTGAGAGGTTCCTACCACGACAACGTTGGCACCAGGTAACGGCTGTCCTGTGTTGTCAGTTACAGTTCCCATCACACTAGATTGAGCAAAACTGAAGGTAAACCCTAACAAAAAAAGAAATTGAAAAAATGTTTTCATTATTTGGTCTTTTGATTATTTGAAGTGCAAATTACGTCTTTTTTAATAAATAAGTAAAACTGGCAATTACTTTTTAACGATGAGATATAAATTGATTGATGTAAGAAGATATTACAATTGGTTTATTGATATGGTTTAAATTTTTTGAGTTTGAAGAAATTTCGTTCTTAGTTGGAAGAACTCCTGATTCAATAAAAACAAATATATAGGTAATACTTGCTTAAACTACAGGCAACGGCTTTTGATATATCTTACAATTCCCATATTTTGGGAATAAAATTAATATATGATTATTAAGACATTCTTCCTCTGGATGACGTTAGTTTATTGATCTTACTCCACAATAAGACATTGGTCTAATTCGTCAAATGCTTCTGAAGGAGATGCTCAGTTGCGCCGAGATGTAATGACAAAGTCTAGCCTAGATCGAATCGTCAAATGGATCGAAAAAATGAATCCAACTTGGAAGGATTTGCCAAAATATTGGTTAACTTAGAGCTTAGTTCCCAAGCTGTCCAATTGTTTGCCATGACCGTCCCTACATACTCCATTTACCGCGCTAGATGTCAATATATTGATCTAAGTGAATCTCTTTTGACTTCAAATTTCCCAGGCCAGTCTATGAATTATCTATCTTTAAAAGATCCTACAAAGCCATGAAAGAGGCTTGTCAAAGCGACGACACCTCTTCCATGAGCGAGCTCTAAAAACTTAGCCCATAGGACAAAGCCAATGAACTTCCTGGTTGTCTTTGAGAAAACAATTGACTCTGCGCTCCAAAGGATTGATAAACACTTTCTCTTTTCTCATTGAGCAAGTTGGTTATTTTTAAACTGATCTTAGAGTTGTTTTTGGATCCAAAAGTTTTACTCGCTGTGGCATTAAGTCCCATGAATGGCTGAGTATAAACATCAGGTACTATGCCAGTTCCTACCACTTCTAGTGATTCTCCCTGAACGTTGAAAAAAACACCGATTTGAAAGCCATTGTCAGGGTTAGAATAGTCCAATCCAGAATTGATTAGGAACGGCGCTTGACCCTGTAACTGTCTGTTTTTCTCAATGGTTTCTCCATTTCGAGCGGCAAGCAGACGCCGTTGGTATTCACTTTCGGACATGTTCAATTGAGACTCAATAAGAGATACATTTAAATTGAATTGAAGGTGTTTGAACTCCTCGATAATAAAACCAAGGTTTTTCCTAAACTCTGCTTCGATACCGAATGCCATTGAATTGCCCAAATTCTGCGGTGTAAGTTGATCTGGCGCTGTTTTGAAAAAGGTGAGCTCGATAGGATCTCTAAAATTCTTGTAAAATGCACTCACTGCATACATTTGACCTTGCTCTCCAAAATTTTCATAGCGCAAATCGACATTGGTGATGTAGGAGGGTTTAAGGTTGAGATTGCCTATAAACAGACGATTGGTGATGGGATCAAAAACTTGAGCGCTAGAGGCTTCCTTAAAAGAAGGGCGAGCTGTGGTTTGGGACACAGAGCCTCGGATATTAGTCTCGTCCGACAGATTGTAGATCAAATTGAGCGATGGAAAAAGATTCACCTTTTCAATGACCTTGGCGCGATCCAAATAATCATAAACATTGGTGTCTTGATTTTTGTCAAGTCCAGAGTATAACGATTGGAAAGATTCCAGTCTCAGTCCAGCCACAACATTGAAACGGTCTGACAGTTTAAATTCTGCCGAACTGTATACACTTCCAATAATTTGTTCTCCGTCATAACTGTTTGCTGGATCGTAGCTGTCTCCATAGACTAGAAATGTTCCAGACTGATTCGTTGTTGTCCAAAGATTGTTTTCTGCTAGTAAGTTGTTCGAATTGCCATCTTCTACTATTTGAGTAGTAGAATTGAAAGTGAAATCATCGGTTTTGAATTCTCGTTTTTTGTACGTTAGGCCAGCACCAAACTTCAACTTGGCAGGACGTTCAAATAGTTTTGTTTTGCTTAGGAAATCGATTTTGGAAGCGCCGTTGAACTCCATTAATTCGCGCCAAATTCTGATAGGAAAACTCGAAGCACTCGGACTGATGACATAACTGCCTTCTTGAGTGTATCTTAGAGGCGTGATTCGATGGTCCTTGTCCAATACTACGTTTAATGTGGGGGCTATCTTCCACTCGATAACCCAATCGCTCGCTCCAGAATGTTTTCCTCCCAAAAGAGCACTCGTCACAGACCGTTGAGTGTAGAGCAATGCATCTTTGAAGATAGTCTCAAAACCACCTCCTCCTACACCGTCTTGCGACAAGGCTTGCTCAAAATAACCCGCCGAAGATTCGCCGTTTTGGATGTGAATGAGGTTCAATTTGTACTTGGATTTTTGACCCTTGTATACCAGCCCTGCCATAGAGTTCCAGAGCACGGATTTAATGCCTTCATTTCCAACTGTAGTGCGCGTGGCAATAGGTTCAAGTACGCTCGAATCGGGATCTTTTTGATAAGTTCCGTCAATTCTATTGCGGTAATATACAGTTTCGTGATTGTAAGATGATGCCAATTGATAGCCCCACTGTTTATCATTCTTGAGATTGAATTGATTGCCAGTGGTAAACCCAAAACTAAAATCATTCGAACTGGTTCCTCTGTCGGCTGCCAATTGCTTGTCGAATAAATTGGTCAGCGTAGTGAGGGCTGAATTGATTTCAAAGGTCCCAGGAATGGGTTGATAACGGCTAATTGGTCGATTGCGTTGTCCGTTGTCGAATCCCAACGCGTCCGTAGAAGATCCTTTGTAGCTTAAAAAATTGTCTTGGAAATGCATGATAGAATTATAACCCGTTCCAAATGAAATACTATGGGAGGCTTTTGACGGAAAATCTTTGGTTACAATGTCAACGATTCCTCCTGTAAAGTCTGAAGGATATTCAGCTGATGCGGATTTTACCACCAATAAATTGTCCAAAATATTTGTAGGAAAAATGTCCAATTGTAGGCTGTTTCGGTCTGGATCCAATCCTGGAACGTCCATACCGTTGAGCATTGTTTTAGTATAGCGATCTCCAAGTCCTCTGACATAAACATACTTGCCGCCTTCAACCGATACTCCAGGCACGTTTTTTATTGCCCCAGCTACATCGCCAGCCCCAGTTTTCTTGATACTTTCAATGGACAAGCCGTCGAGTAAAGTGACAGATTCTTTTTGTAAACTCAGTATGGCAGTGGCCGTGTTTTGACGAGCAGTTGTTGAAATTATAACCGTTTCGAGAGAATTTGGAAACAAAGTAGTGTTGACAATAGTTTCTTGTCCTGCTTCCACGTTGACCTCTGTAATTTCTACAACGGAGTACCCCACGTAGGAAAAAATTAAGGTATAAATTCCCTCGTCTAGCTCCAGAACATAGTTGCCATCAAAGTCTGACGAAACACCTGTAGTGGTGTTTTTGACCAGCACAGAGGCAAACGCCATGGCCTCGTTGAATTCCCCGTCGTTAATTTGACCTATGACCCGGCCCGTTTGTGACGCAACACTTAAAGTAGTGAGAAGCAATATTCCAAAAAAGGCTTTTTTCATGTTCAAGTTATTATATGCTAAAACAACCGCCTGTTGAGGCGGTTGCTTCGACACTGTTGATGTTTGACTAATTAATGATATTACAATTCAAATCCACCCGTGAGGGAAGCAAAAGACCAGCTAAATAGACCACGATTGGCTCCTGTGGTCTGACTTCCAATGACTACTGAAGCACCTTCGGTTCCGAAAGTTGGGGTCGAAACAGTAGCAGCTTTATTAGCGAAAATATTTGATATGGTTGTCCCTTCTGGAACTGCTATTTGAAAGTTTTCAAACAAAAGCAAGCCGTTATTATAGTTATTAGCAACCCCGTCGTTGTCTAACTCTATGTCTGAGCTCGATTTAAACCCATAGGCGTAAACATTTCTGGTGATGCCCATAGCGTTCGAACGGTAATCGGCGTATTCTCCGTCGGGAGTGGTCAGGTTGCCGATAAGGGTAGCATTTTCAAGTGTGAATGATCCAGTCATTGAACCCTCAGGACCGTCAATTTCTAAAGCATGATCAGATACATCTCCTAGAATTACTAAGGCGTTAGAAATTGTTCCTGAATAGGCCTGGTCAATGTCTAAACCGTCGTCTCCTGCTCCCCAAACTAGAGCGTTGGTGACGTTTACAGAACCCCCGAAAAATTCAATGCCATCATCGACATTTCCTACGACTTCAATGTGGTCAATGGTAGTTCCAGAACCAACGGAACCTAAAGTTAAACCATTGATTTCATTGCCTTCACCAATCAAAGCTCCACCGTGTCTGATAGAGACATATTTAAGGATGCCCGAGTTGTCAGCACTGTCAGTTCCGCCGTATCTTCCAAAAGTGTCATCGGCAGGCAGTCCTTCAATTTGCAATTCTGTCACATCGTTGGAAAATGATCCTGGAGCATTGCCAAGGATGATAAGTCCGCCCCATAGACCACGGTTGTTAACTGTTAAGTTGGTTCCAGCAGTTTGTCCAACAGCAATGTTGTCACTCTCTGAAGTGAAGATAATAGGTTGAGCAGCAGTTCCAACTGCGTTGATTTTACCATCACGAGCCACGATCAATGCTGACGCCAACGAACCTTGCCCAGGCTTGCCTTTTACGATTGTTCCAGCTTGAATTGTCAAAGTAGCGCCGTTGGTGACGACTACTTTCTGATTTAAAACATAAATATTGTTGCTTGTCCAAGTGGCATCCGAACTGATGGCACCCGATACATTGACAATATTTGAATTGGGATCTGTAGGCTCCAAAGGAATATAGGGAGCGTCGTCGGTCGTGCAAGAAATTGTAACCGAGGTTATAAATGCAATTGCTAAAAATCTTTCCATTTTATTCTTTTTTATTTGGTACAAATTACTTTCATCAATGTTAACTGAACATATCTTAAAAATTATCAAAACATCAATTTAATGTTAAATTAATGTTATGCCGATTTCTGAAAGTGATCAATCGCTTTACATTAAAGAAACATTGGCTCTGCAATAATTGAATTTTATGTCTAGGACAGTTGATTGATTATTAGTAAATTCGGATCAAATTTTTGATATGAATTGGGAAGATCTTTCATCACTCAAGCGCTATGGAGACACGCATAAAAGAATTCAGAAGCTTGCAAGACAAAACCCAGGTGATGACTTTGTCACGTCGAGACTTTGTCCACCCCCGATTGACCCATAGTCTCGAAGAAAGTGTAGTAGGTCGTTCTTTAGGATGTCAAGTTGGCCAAAGAATATTGGAACGTCACCCGCACCTACAGAATATTCATGGATTTCAAATCCACGAAATCGTCGTGAAAGATTATGATGATTCAACAAAGGAACATCACATTGAAATTCACTTCAGGATTCCTATCATAAATGACAAAATTCATTTAGAAAAGAACAAAGATGGTAGTATTTCGAGGGATAAGAAGGGATCTCGGAAATATAAAGTTTTAGAGGGAGAGGGGAGTTTGAACAACCCTCTCACCCACCAGAAATTATTCGACGGTAACGGATTTCGCTAAATTTCTTGGCTGATCAACGTTCTTCTCCAGCTGAACGGCGATATGATAAGATAACAACTGCAGCGGAATGGTGGTGAGCAGTGGTGTCAAACATTCTAAGGTTTCAGGGACTTCGATCAAATGATCGGCAAGTGCTTTTACTGTTTTGTCGCCTTGGGTAACGACAGCAACAATTTTTCCTTTTCTGCTCTTGATTTCTTGGATATTGCTTACAATTTTGTCGTAGTGTCCCTTTTTTGTGGCTATGACAATTACAGGCATATTTTCATCAATCAAAGCAATTGGCCCGTGTTTCATTTCAGCCGCAGGATAGCCTTCGGCATGGATGTAGGAAATTTCTTTTAGTTTAAGAGCACCTTCAAGAGCTACGGGGAAATTATAGCCTCGTCCTAAATACAAACAATTTTTAGCTTGGTTGTAAGTTTTTGCAATGACCTCAATGGCATCATTTTGTGTAAGTGCTTCTGCAACTTTTGATGGGATGTTTTCAAGTCCCTTAACAGTTTCCAAATACTGTTGATCAGATAATGTCCCTTTTAAACGACCCAGTTTAAGTGCAATCAAAGTTAATATTGTGATTTGCGTAGTAAAGGCTTTTGTTGATGCTACGCCTATCTCTGGCCCAGCATGTGTGTAGGCCCCTGCGTTAGTTTCACGAGCTATGGTTGATCCAACGACATTACATACTCCAAATACAAAGGCACCATATGTCTTTGCCAATTTGATTGCGGCCAAGGTGTCCGCTGTTTCACCCGATTGAGAGATGGCGATAACCACGTCTCGTGATGTAATTACCGGATTGCGGTATCGAAATTCTGATGCGTACTCCACTTCAACTGGAATCCGTGCCAAATCTTCAAAAATATATTCTGCCACCAGTCCTGCGTGCCAGGAGGTGCCGCATGCAACAATGATAATTCTGTCGGCGTTCAAAAATTTATCCAGATGATCATCTACGCCAGCCATTTTGATAAGTCCTTCTTTGCCAACCAGACGACCGCGATAAGTGTCTTTGATGGCATTAGGTTGCTCAAATATTTCTTTGAGCATAAAATGCTCGTAACCGCCTTTTTCAATTTGTTCTAAGCTAAAATGCAACTCTTGAACAACGGGGCTAACTAATGAATCGTCTTTTATTTTTCGAATACTAAGACCTTTGTGTAAACGAATAATCGCCATTTGCTCATCTTCTAAATAGATCGCATTAGTGGTATATTCGATAAATGGAGAGGCGTCGCTTGCAATAAAGAACTCATCCTTACCAATGCCAATAGCCAATGGACTGCCCAGTTTGGCCACAACAATTTCGTTCGGTTTTTTGTTGTCGATCACGGCAATAGCGTAAGCGCCAACTACTTCCTTAAGGGCCAATTGAACTGCCTTTCCTAATTTAAGTTTTTCAGTTTTTTGAATGTATTCGATCAAATTGACTAAGACTTCTGTATCTGTATCGGATTGAAAATAGAATCCTTTTTTTTCTAATGCGATTTTTAATGAATTGTAATTTTCAATGATTCCATTATGAATCAGAACAAGGTCCCCGGAATTTGAAGTATGAGGATGAGCATTGACATCCGATGGCTCTCCGTGTGTTGCCCAACGTGTATGACCAATACCGGTATGAGTCTTTGGCGATCGCTTTGTTGAAATCGCTTCTAGTTGGACTACTTTACCTTTTGTTTTGAAAAGTTCCAATCCTGTTCCGTTATAAAGCGCTATTCCAGCACTGTCGTAGCCTCGGTATTCAAGTCGTTTTAGTCCGTCGACAATGATCGGATAAGCATCACGATGACCAATGTATCCTACAATTCCACACATTGCTTAATTGTTTGGTTCGGTGTAATAGATTTCAAAACGGACATTTTTAGTAGAATCACTATTTGTGCTTCCTACTAAAACAGTGCCCTTTTGGGACAATATTGAACCTGATAATGTAAATCGATCGCGGTCAACAGAATTTGTTACTTTGGCGACATTTGCGCTAGATACATTGGAGGTGACGACGAGTCCTAATTTCACGTTTGTGGAATCACGTTCAAATAAGTTATTTATATGCTCCGTGATTCTAACCTTGTAGGTTTGGCCAGCCCCGTCAGTTATACCACCTTCCCGGACTAGTGGCACCAGATGGTAGTTTTTTGTATCAAGATCAAAAGTCCCAAGGCTTTGATCTATGAAATAATCTATTACGGGAACTCCTGTTTCTAAGTTGTATAAAATAACCCGATCTGGTTCTTCGCCAAGAATTGATGTTTGATCCACACTAAAAATCAATTGCGCCTCGTTAATCAGCCAATTGTTGGCTTTAAAAGATTCTAGTATGGCACTGTTACCTTCATCGTCACCATTAAATAAATTGACAACAGCCATCGAACCTGGACCACCTTTGAGAAACAATTGAGGGTCTCCATTAGGATCACCTTCAAGGATGTTTGAAAAGTCGGTATCGTAAAAATTAACTTTATTTCCTGTAAAGCTCATCACATACGAGCCTTTGAAATTATTAACAACTTCTTCACCGTCGACTGTGGCTACTATGTCGTAGTTATAATACATGGTGATATTTGCACCACTATTATTTAGGTCAAAGAGCACCATATTGCCTGTGTCAGAATCAATTACTTCGGCTTTGATATAAAGGCCTCTAAAAAAATCTTGGAAATTGCTGATATTACTCAATTCGGGTTGATCTTCATTAGCAAAAAGGAATTCTTCCCAATACCCATTGCTTAGGTCAAACTTTGCACGTAAGGCTGGAGCAATCCGTTGAGAAACTACCATTTCATTGGTGTCTTCGTCAAGACTGTATAGAACAATTTGCTCACTGCTTGGCACAAACTCGTCAATAGTATGAAGCAAATCACCTTCGAGTAAGGAAACATCAATAACTTCACCTGAGGACAAAGTACGGTCGGAATAGTAAGACATTAATTCATCAAAATCTGACGATGGGTCAAAATCTTTTAAATAAAAATTGTTTCTATAGATTGAAATTTTGATGGGGTCACTTCCACTTACTGAGTCCAAAACATAAAGTGATGAGCCGTCCTCAAGTGTTTCTGTCAATCTCGAAAAATAAGGTAAAGTCAGTACAACTGAATCCATAACCACATCGTCTCCAAAAGATGGAGCTACATTCGACGGAGTCATTTGAGAGACAATGCTTGCGGTATTACTTCCGTAAAGCGGATCGCTGTTGTAACCTAGTAAGTAGGCGGGTAGTAAATTGGTTTGGACAGCACCGAGTGGTTTATTGTATACTGTAACGGGATACGTTTGATGATTAGTACTAAAGGTTCCTCCACTAACAATTCCCGTTCCTAAGGTATTAACATCTGTATCACAGCTAGTAAAATTAACAGCAGCCAACAGGACTACTGCAATTCGAAAAATGTAGTTCTTAATAAGTGTCATAGGTTTGACTTGATTTAGTTCAAGACTTTAGATTCGTAGAAATCGATATAAGCATCTGCAAAGTCGTCTATTGGGTGAAATGATAACAATGGTTTGCCCGAATTTTCACATGCATCATCGATTATTTTTGGCAATTCTGATGAGCCTTTTATTAGGGCATCCGAATGTTCAATGGTAGATAATGTTAATGCGTGGTAGTCAGGATTTGTTAAGGCAGCTAAAGACTCTGCTGGTACGCCGTCAAACTCAATTTTTTTAACAAGTTTGTCGTTTAGGGTTCCTTTAAATCCACTCTTGTAAATGGAGCTTACAATTTTACTTTCAGAAAATAAAGGCTCGTCTTTGTAAAGAGTTTTTAAATATAAAGGTAAAAACCCAGCAAGCCAGCCATGAATGTGAATAATATCTGGTGACCAATTCAATTTTTTTACAGTTTCAACGACTCCTTTTGCAAAGAAAATGGCGCGTTCGTCGTTATCACTAAACAATTCGCCTTTATCGTCAACAAAGGTGGCTTTACGCTTAAAATATTCTTCGTTATCGATAAAATAAACTTGAATTCTTTCTTTTGGAATAGAAGCCACTTTGATTATCAAAGGCATGTCAAGATCGTTTATTACTAAATTGATCCCTGAAAGACGAATCACTTCGTGCAACTGATGTCTACGTTCGTTAATATTTCCGTAGCGTGGCATGAAGATCCTGATTTGACCTCCAGCTTTGTTGACTATGCGAGGCGCTTCGAAGGACATCGAGGAGATCTCCGTTTCTGGAAGGTAGGGGACTACTTCAGACGATACATACAATACCCTTTTGTCTTTCATATTAATAGTTCACAAAATTATACAAGGTCACAAAATTACAAAAATTATGCAGATTTGGGGCAATGTACTATGTTTGCGCTGTGTTAATCTTATCCTAACGTGAAAATACTAACATCAAAATCTGATTTAATGTCATGGCGGCGGCGTTTGTCAGACCTCGAAACCGTTGTTGGTTTTGTGCCAACTATGGGCGCTCTGCATGAAGGACATCTGTCATTGGTTTATCAAGCCTTAGAACAAAATGAAGTGGTAGTTGTTTCTATCTTCGTTAATCCAACACAATTCAATAATCTCGATGATTTAGAAACATATCCAAGAACTTTAGAGGCCGATGTGACGTTGCTTCAAACGCTTTCAACAGACAGAATCGTTGTTTTTGCTCCAACGGCTCATGATTTGTACGACGGTACTCCGAAGTCTAAATCTTGGGATTTTGGATCTGTTTCAAGGGTGATGGAGGGCGCGTTTAGAACAGGGCATTTTGATGGTGTTGGAACCGTTTTGCAACTTTTGTTTGAAGCCGTCAACCCTATGAAATCGTATTTCGGTGAAAAAGATTACCAGCAACTTCAAATTGTAAAGCAATTGACTGCTCAACTGGGTCAGAATAATGAAATTATTGGCTGTTCAATTTATCGTGAGCCATCGGGTTTGGCTATGAGTTCAAGAAATCAACGCCTCACTGACGTTCAAAAATCACAAGCCCCGCTCATTTATCGTGTTTTGACTTTTATCAAGGATCATATTTCCAGTATGTCCTGGTCGGATTTGGTCTTGTGGGCAGAAGAACAATTTGAAAGTGATTTAGGATGGCGTTTGGAATACCTCACTTTGGCAGATGCTCATTCCCTCGAATCCAAAGATCATTATGTTGAAACGGAGCCATTGAGAGTTTTTATCGCAGTGCACTTAGGTTGTGTTAGACTCATCGATAATTTGGACCTAAATTAATTATATTTGCCGCATGATAGTGGAAGTTGTGAAATCAAAAATTCACCGTGTCAAAGTCACGGGTGCCGATTTAAATTATATCGGAAGTATAACTATTGATGAAGATTTGATGGATGCGGCCAATATAATCAATGGCGAAAAAATCCAAGTGGTCAATAATGATAACGGTGAGCGTCTTGAAACTTATGTGATTCCTGGAAATCGAGGAACAGGCGAAATTACACTCAACGGTGCGGCGGCTAGAAAAGTTGCAGTTGGCGACACCTTAATTTTAATTACCTATGCCCAAATGCCATTAGAAGAAGCCAAAACTTTCAAGCCGGCCTTTGTTTTTCCTGACGAAAACACAAATTTATTACGTTAAAGCCATAACCATAAATCCATGGCTAAACTTAAAACAGCCTTTTTTTGTCAAAATTGTGGCAATCAATACCCAAAATGGCAAGGCCAGTGTTCTGCGTGTAAATCATGGAATACGATTATTGAAGAGGTTCTTCAAAAATCGGAACCTGCCAAATGGCAGGATCCAAGTGTTTCGTCAAAAAAAGTGTCTCCGCCAATTTCAATATCGGCCATTCAACCAGCAAGCGAGGAAAGAATTCTGACCAATGATGCGGAATTAAACCGCGTTTTAGGTGGGGGATTGGTTCCTGGATCTTTGGTGCTATTAGGTGGCGAGCCAGGCATTGGCAAAAGCACGTTGTGTTTGCAAATTGCATTGTCATCAAGGTTTAGAACTTTGTATGTGTCTGGTGAAGAGAGTCTCCAGCAAATAAAAATGCGAGCCGACAGATTGCATACAAAAAATCCGAATTGCTTTATTCTTACCGAGACCAATACAACAGCCATTTTTTCCCAAATTAAATCAATTTTACCAGAGGTGTTGGTTATCGATTCTGTTCAAACATTATATAGCGATGCCCTAGATGCTGCGGCAGGCAGTATTTCACAGGTTCGTGCTTGTACGAGCGAATTAATCCAATTTGCAAAGGCCACTAATACTCCTGTAATTTTGATTGGTCATATCAATAAAGATGGCCAAATTGCAGGTCCAAAAATTTTAGAACATATGGTGGATACTGTTCTTCAATTTGAGGGCGATCGAAATCATGTCTTTCGGATTTTAAGAAGCCATAAGAACCGTTTCGGTTCCACTAATGCCTTGGGTATTTATGAAATGCTAAGCAGTGGCCTTAGAGAAGTTACAAATCCTTCCGAATTGTTATTGTCCGAAAAAGACGATTCATTGAGTGGGAATGCTGTTGCAGTGACCATCGAAGGAACAAGACCTTTATTGATAGAAATTCAAGCTCTTGTGAGTACCGCAGTTTATGGAACTCCACAGCGAAGTGCAACAGGATTTAACGCCAAAAGACTCAATATGCTTTTGGCTGTTTTAGAGAAACGTGCTGGATTTCGATTAGGCGCAAAGGATGTTTTCTTGAATATTACTGGGGGAATATATGTAGACGACCCTGCAATTGACTTGGCCGTTGCCGCAGCTATTTTATCTTCCAACAGCGATGAAGCCTTGGCGCCAAATGTATGTTTTGCGGCTGAGGTAGGCCTGTCAGGAGAAGTGAGACCAGTTCAGAGGGTTGACCAGCGTATTGCAGAGGCTGAAAAATTAGGATTTCACACAATATATGTTTCGAAATATTGCAAATTAGAAAATGAATACAAAGGTATTCGCGTCAAACTATTGTCAAAAATAGAGGAGCTTGCTCAACTGTAAAATCAATCTTGTTGTTTTACTAGGTCGACTTTTCCTATTAACGTTCTCGAACTTTGTTAAAAATACCTATTTTCGCTCTTTAAGTAAATCTGCCTAAAATGGCCATGAAATTTAAGGAGTACCAAGGACTCGAATTACCGGAAATAGCCAAAGAGATTTTGGGTTACTGGCAATCGGAAAATATTTTTCAAAAAAGTATCGATCATCGGCCGGAGAATAAGCCTTTTGTGTTTTACGAAGGCCCTCCCTCTGCCAATGGATTACCTGGCGTTCATCATGTTTTAGCCCGAACTATAAAAGATATTTTCCCGAGGTATAAAACCATGAAAGGCTATCGCGTGCAACGAAAAGCTGGTTGGGACACTCATGGACTCCCAGTTGAACTTGGCGTTGAAAAAGAACTTGGTATATCCAAAGAAGATATTGGCAATTCGATTAGCATCGAAGCATATAATGCTGCTTGTCGCGCTGCAGTCATGAAATATACAGATGTTTGGAATGATCTTACTGAAAAGATGGGGTATTGGGTCGATATGGATGATCCTTATGTAACTTACCAACCCAAATATATGGAGTCCGTTTGGTGGTTACTTAAACAGATTTATAATAAAAATTTACTTTATAAAGGATACACTATACAGCCATATTCACCGAAGGCTGGTACTGGGCTGAGCTCACATGAGCTCAATCAACCTGGAACGTTTCAAGATGTCACGGATACAACGGTAACGGCACAATTCAAAGCGCTCGACGACACCCTCCCCGACATCCTAAAAGGCGACCTACCGCTTTATTTCTTAGCATGGACAACGACACCTTGGACTCTTCCAAGTAATACAGCTTTAACTGTTGGCCCAAAAATTGAATATGTTGTAGTTAGTACTTACAATCAGTATACATTCGAACCCATGCGCGTTGTATTAGCGAAGGCGTTAGTGTCTAAGCAATTTACAGGCGTCTATGAAGCTGCAGAATCTTTGGATGGTTATCATTCAGAAAAAAAGAAAATACCTTTTGTCATAGGCGAGTCAATTAAAGGGGTTGATTTGTTAGAGATTAAATATGAGCAGTTACTTCAATATGCATTGCCTTTCAACAATCCAAAAAATGCTTTTAGAGTTATTGCTGGAGATTTTGTGACAACTGAGGACGGAACGGGGATCGTTCATACTGCCCCAACATTTGGAGCGGATGATGCCTTGGTGGCTAAGCAGGCAACGCCCGAAATCCCTCCGATGCTAGTAAAGGATGAGCAAGATCGATTGGTTCCTTTGGTCGATTTGCAGGGCCGTTTTCGCCCAGAGGTTGTAGATTTTGCCGGATATTTTGTTAAAAATGAATACTACCCTGCAGGAGAGTCACCAGATAAATCGGTAGATGTTGAAATTGCAATCAAATTAAAAACTGAAAACAAGGCTTTTAAAGTCGAAAAATATAAACACAGTTATCCAAATTGTTGGAGAACTGATAAACCTATTCTTTACTACCCATTAGATTCTTGGTTTATCAAGGCTACTGAAGTAAAATTAAGAATGGCGGAACTGAACAACACGATCAACTGGAAGCCAAAATCTACTGGCGAGGGTCGTTTTGGAAATTGGCTAGCTAACGCGAATGATTGGAATTTGTCACGATCTCGTTATTGGGGCATTCCATTGCCCATTTGGCGGACAGAAGATGGAAAAGAAGAAAAGTGCATCGGATCAGTTGAAGAGTTGATTCAAGAAATCGAAACGGCTATGGTTGCCGGTTTGATGGATAATAATCCATTTGAGAAATTTGTATTGGGTGATCAATCCGATGCCAATTATGACCATATCGATTTACACAAAAATATTGTCGATGGTATTGTGCTTTGTTCCAGTAAAGGTGAACCAATGCATCGTGAATCGGATCTAATTGATGTATGGTTTGATTCAGGAGCTATGCCTTATGCCCAATGGCACTATCCTTTTGAAAACAAAGAAAAAATAGATGATGGCGCCGCTTTCCCAGCTGATTTTATAGCAGAAGGAGTCGACCAAACGAGAGGCTGGTTTTATACACTTCACGCCATTTCGACTTTAGTTTTTGACAAAATAGCTTACAAAAATGTCGTTTCTAATGGTTTGGTTTTAGACAAAAATGGTCAAAAAATGTCTAAGCGATTAGGCAATGCGATTGACCCCTTTGAAACAATTGAAACACATGGTCCTGATGCCACCCGTTGGTATATGATTAGCAATGCTAACCCTTGGGATAATTTAAAATTTGATCTTGATGGCATCACAGAAATCCGAAGGAAATTTTTTGGGACATTGTATAATACCTACTCATTTTTCGCCCTCTATGCCAATGTAGATGGTTTTAATTATAAAGAGGATGACATTTTAGTAGAAGAGCGACCAGAATTGGATCGTTGGATATTGTCTGAATTGCAAAATCTGATTGCTGAGGTAGATCAGTTTTACGCAGCGTACGAGCCAACAAAAGCTGCCCGAGCCATTTCTGATTTCACTCAAGATTCATTAAGTAATTGGTACGTCCGTTTAAGCCGACGCCGTTTTTGGAAAGGTAGCTATGAGTCGGATAAAATTTCAGCCTATCAAACCTTACATACATGCTTGGTTACAATTGCAAAGTTGGGCGCGCCCATTGCACCATTTTACATGGATCAGTTGTATAAGGACTTGATGAAAGTTTCACAAAAAGAGGCGCATCAAAGTGTCCATTTGGCAGCTTTCCCAGTACCTAATATGGACATAGTTGATGAAGTTTTGAATCGAAAAATGGGATTGGCCAAATCCATTTCCTCGTTAACATTATCGTTAAGAGCCAAAGAAAAAATTAAGGTTCGTCAGCCCTTACAAAAAATCATGGTGCCTGTATTGAACAACCAACAGAAAAACGAAATTTTAACGGTTGCGAATTTGATTAAGAGTGAAGTTAATGTGAAAGAAATTGAGTTGATAACAGAAACTTCGGATATTTTAGTAAAACAAATTAAACCGAATTACAAAACTTTAGGACCAAGATTTGGTCAGGAAATGAAGGCTGTAGCAGCAATGATTCAACAGCTTGATGCTAAGGCTATTGCATCAATTGAACATAATGGTAGCCTTCCTGTTATTGTTAATGAAAAAAACATTACTTTAGAGCGTTCTGATGTAGAAATTAGCTCACAGGATATAGAAGGGTGGTTGGTGGCGTCAGACGGTGAAAATACCGTGGCACTAGACATCACAATCAGCGAAGCTCTCAGGAATGAAGGCGTTGCAAGAGAATTGGTCAATCGCATTCAAAATTTGAGAAAGGACTCAGGCTATGAGGTAACGGATAGGATTTCTATTCGTTTAAGCGATGATCCAAGTTTAAAGCTGGCCATAGAAGCTCATGGTCAATATATTAAAGAGGAAACATTAGCTGACGAGCTTCAAATGGTTCCATCATTAGAACAAGGTATAGAATTGTCCTTTGACAACATTTTAAGTAATTTACATATTTTTAAAAATTAAAAACATGATATCAGAAAACACGAACAGATATTCGGATGCTGATTTGAAAGAATTTAAAGCATTAATTGTTGAAAAAATTGAAAAAGCTCAACACGATTTAGAGCTGATTAAAAGTGCTTATATGAATGATTTGGATAATGGCACAGACGATACATCTCCTACCTTTAAAGCTTTTGAAGAAGGTAGTGTGGTTATGAGTAAAGAAGCTAACTCCCAATTGGCGATTCGACAAGAAAAATTTATCCGCGACCTTAAAAACGCATTGATTCGTATTGAGAATAAAACATATGGCGTTTGTCGTGTGACTGGAAAGTTGATCAACAAAGAGCGCTTAAAATTAGTGCCTCATGCTACCCTGAGTATTGAAGCCAAAAATATGCAGTAATGCCACTATTTACGTCCTTCTGAAATCATAAATTTGACTTGGTGTAATCACGAAATCAAGAGGCATATCGGTTGATTCATTGTCAATTATTATAGATTCTGGTTCAAAAAAACTCAGACCAACTGTTATTACATCTAGTCGACACGTACAAATAAACCTGTCATAATAACCTTTGCCATACCCCACACGATGGCCATGAACATCATAAGCTAATAGAGGTACAAAAATAACGTCAATGTCTTCGGCTTTTAATTCTATACCTTCTACAGGTTCTGTGATCCCCCACGAGTTGACTAAAAAAGATGTGCGATCATTGAGCTCGTAATGCGCCATAGTATTGGATAATGGATTCGTTTTAGGAACAGCAATGCGTTTATCCTTACCCATCAAAATATCGATGATCGGCTCGGTTTCAACCTCTTTCATTTTGGAAATACTCAAAAAAATATGATATACGTTTTGATCCCAAATAGGAAGGTTTAAACACTGATTCGCAATGGCGATACTTTTTGACCTAACCGTTTCGTCCTTAAGCGATCTGCGTTTGTTTTTATAAGCAACTCTTAAATCCTCCTTAGTCATGATGATAATTTGTAGAAATATGAAATAAAGCGTCACCGTTGTATACAAGCGGTGCCTCATTAACGTTGATCACATATCCTGAATAAGTCACTTTTATTTTTCGATTGAATTTTCCGAATGGGTCAGTGATCTGACCAATAATATCGCCTTCTTCCGCCAGTGTGCCAACCTCAATCAAGGCTTGAAACATGCCAGAATGTTTGGCCCGTATCCAATGGCTTTTATCGATGATTATCGGAGGTTGTACCTGTGATAGGGCCTGAAATCGTGGTCTCAACATATTTAAATGCGATAAAAGACGCTTGGCACCCATCACACCATATTCAATAATATCTCGGTCAAGATGATTTGACTTACCTCCTTCGAATAGAAGCATTGGAATATTTAATTTTTGGCATGAGGATCGAAATGATTTAGAAAGTAGTTTTGAATGAACTACGAAAGGCGCACCAAACAAAGCCGCTAAGGGCTTTAATTCGGGTCTTTTGGGATTTATTCTAACTTGTGCAGCATTAAATCGGTCAGCACCTCCCGTATGAAAATCAACGACATAGTCCACTAAGGGTAGAAAGCCCGTGACTAACTCATGAGCCACACGACTCGCCAATGATCCATTATTACTTCCAGGAAAAACCCTATTGAGGTCGCGCCCATCAGGGAAATTCCGAGATTTATTTAGAAATCCAAAAATATTGATTACCGGAATACAGATCACTGTGCCAATTGCGGGCTGATTTATCTTTCCAGCAATCATTTGACGCACTATTTCCACACCACTCACCTCATCACCATGAATCCCAGCTGTGAAAAGCACTGTTGGCCCTGGTTTTTTAGACCTGCTCACCAAAATAGGGACATCGACAGCTGTTCTCGAATGAAGTTTGGCCAGACTAAAATTTAGCTCAACTTGTTCTCCAGGTTTTATTTCTGTTCCTAAAAGAACAAACCGCTTAGATTTTGATGCAGTAGTCATTACAGATTACGTTCGATATAAGTAATAATACTTTTTGATACATTTTTTTCTGAAGCAGCTTCGATGCCCTCAAGACCTGGGGATGAATTCACTTCGAGTAATAATGGCCCACGATTAGATCTCAATATATCGACACCACAAATAGGAAGTCGAAGAGCCTTCGCTGCCATAACAGCTAGTTTTATTTCCTCGGGGGATAACTTTACATAATTCGCAGAGCCTCCTCTATGAAGATTAGATCTGAATTCGCCTGGTTTGCCTTGGCGAATCATGGCACCAACAACTTGGCCGTCCACGATAAAAGCTCGTAAATCTGCGCCATTAGCCTCGGCAATAAATTCTTGAACAATCACTCGAGCTTGAAGCCCATTAAATGCTTCAAGTACCGAAGTAGCTGCGTTTACGGTTTCTGCTAAAACCACTCCCAATCCCTGGGTTCCTTCCAGTAATTTAATAATAACTGGTGTTCCACCAACTTGTCCAATGACTTCTTCAACGTCTCTAGAATAGTTGGTGAATACGGTTTTTGGCATGCCGACACCTGCTTTAGAAAGCAATTGTAGCGACCGTAATTTGTCCCGTGAACGGATGATGGATTCCGATTTGACGGTAGTAAAAACACCCATCATCTCAAATTGTCGAACTACGGCACAACCGTAAAACGTTAAGCTTGTTCCAATTCTTGGAATGACAGCATCAATATCAGTGAGATATCTATCTTTATAATAAATAATAGGTCTTTCTTGTTCAATAATTAAATCGCATTTTAATGGATCAATTACTTCTACATAATGCCCCCTTTTTTGAGCCTCTTCAATCAGCCTTCGAGTGGAATAAAGACTCTTATTTTGGGACAAAATTACTAAATTCATCGTCTATTTTTTAGTTTTCAAATATAGTCAAAAACACAAGCGAGATTCGAGATATTATTTTAACTCGATTTTGATGGATGACCTAATTATTCCGTAAAACGGCTATCTTTGAAAGATGAGTTTAAGCCCTTTAGAAATCCAAGTGCAAACGCTACCCGAATCGGCTGGGGTGTACCAATACTTTGATGCCGATGGTCAGTTAATTTATGTTGGTAAAGCGAAAAATATTAAAAAAAGGGTCAAATCTTATTTCACAAAACATCAACAAAATGGAAAAACCAGAGCCCTGGTTAGAAAAATTGATAAAGTTTCACATATCGTGGTTGCATCAGAAAAGGATGCATTATTGTTGGAGAATAATCTGATAAAGGAAAACAGACCACGTTATAATGTGCTACTCAAGGATGATAAAACCTATCCTTGGATTTGTATTAAAAAGGAGCGTTTTCCAAGAGTCTTTTCTACGCGAAGGGTGATCAATGACGGTTCTAAATATTTTGGACCGTATACCAGCGGAAAGACTGTTAGTACCTTATTGGGATTAATCAAGGAACTGTATGGATTGAGAACTTGCAAGTTTGATTTGTCTGAATCTAAAATAGAGGCAAAAAAATATAAAGTTTGTTTAGAATATCATCTGGGGAATTGTAAAGGCGCGTGCGAAGGGTTGGAATCTGAGTCGTCTTATGAAGTCAAAATCAGAGCCATTAAAAATATTTTGAAAGGTAATTTTGGTGCTGCACTGCAGAATTTTAAGGCAGAGATGTTACAATTCGCAGAAGAGATGAAGTTTGAAGATGCACAGCGCATTAAGGAAAAAATCGACACATTGGAAAATTACCAGAGCAAGTCTACAATCGTGAATCCAAAAATTAGCCATGTTGACGTTTTTAGCATTGTAAGTGACACAACACATGCTTATGTCAATTTTTTGCAGGTTTCATATGGGGCTATCATTCGTTCGCACACACTTGAAATTAAAAAAAAATTGGATGAAGATGATGACCATTTATTGGCCTTGGCAATCATTGAATTGCGCAGTCGATTTAAATTGGAGTCTAAAGAATTATATCTTCCATTTCATCTGACCTAGGTGAACGATTTAAAAATAAACGTACCTCAGCTAGGGGATAAAAAACACTTGGTAGATCTGTCTAGACGAAACGCAACCTATTTTAGGTTAGAAAGGTTTAAACAGATTAAGATGGTTGATCCTGACAGGCACGCAGATCGAATTATGGCTCAAATGAAATCTGACTTGCGGCTTTCAGAAGAGCCACGACATATAGAATGTTTTGACAATTCTAACATTCAAGGCGCCCATCCTGTTGCGGCTTGCGTTGTTTTTAAAAACGGTAAAGCGAGCAAATCAGATTACCGTCATTTTAATATCAAAACAGTAGAGGGACCAGACGATTTTGCTTCTATGGAAGAAGTCGTTTTTCGACGATACAAGCGTCTTCTTGATGAAAAAATGCCACTTCCACAGCTTATTGTTGTAGATGGGGGTAAGGGCCAATTAAACGCAAGTCTTAGAAGTCTGGATCGTTTAGGCTTGAGGGGTAAAGTAGCCATAATTGGTATAGCCAAACGTTTGGAAGAAATTTATTTTCCCAAAGATCCGATCCCATTATATTTAGACAAAAAGAGCGAGTCTTTGAAAATTATTCAACAGTTGCGAAACGAAGCTCATCGGTTTGGCATCACACACCATCGCGGCAAGCGTATTAGTGGAACATTACAAACCGCCTTGTGGGATATCCCTGGAATTGGAGCAAAGACTTCAGAGGCATTGTTGAAACATTTTAAGTCGGTTAAAAGGGTTTCTTTTGCAAAAATTGACGAACTTGAACCAGTTGTTGGAACTGCAAAAGCAGAGAAAATTTACCACTATTTTAATCCCTTCTATAATGAAACTAAATAAGTGTTTCCTGCTTCTTTTGATTTGGGCTAATGTGATGGCTCAAGAACCTCCCAAACTGGGTTTGGTTTTAAGTGGAGGAGGCGCCAAAGGCTTGGCTCATATTGGTGTTTTAAAGGTCATAGACAGTCTTGGCATTAAGGTTGATTATATCGCCGGGACTAGTATAGGGGCCGTTGTAGGAGGGCTTTACGCCTCAGGTTATTCAGGAAAGCAATTAGAGGCATATGTAAAAACCGCTGACTTCGATGCACTTATTAATGATCGTTTACCTCGAGACTCTAAAACGTTTTATGAACGTGAAATGTCAGAACGCTATGTACTTGCTCTACCATTTAACAATTTTAAAATACAGTTACCTGAAGCAGTTTCGAGAGGTCAAAATATATTTAATTTATTGACTAAAATGACTCTCCATGTTAGTGAAATTGAGTCTTTCGTCGACCTGCCTATTCCTTTCTTTTGTGTTGCTACTGATATTGAGACAGGCGAAAGTAAAATTTTTGATTCAGGAAATTTATCCCAAGCTATAAGCGCCAGTGCAGCTTTTCCCACGCTCTTTCAACCTGTTGAGGTAAACGGGCATCTGTATATTGATGGTGGGGTGGTTGACAATTATCCTATTGATGCCCTATTGGCCAGAGGAGTCGATGTTGTGATTGGTGTTGATGTTCAAAATGATTTAGTAACAAAGGAAGAATTAAATTCGGCAACAGCGATCATTGCACAAATTAATAATTACCGTACCCAAAATCAAATGCAAAACCTTATTGCCAAAACTGATTTATACATCAATCCTAAGGTACAGCAATATTCAGTTATCGATTTTTCGAGAGCAAACTCAATTTTGATTAAAGGAGAATTGGCGGCTAAACAATCCAGTGAATCATTAAAGAGAATTGCCAAACAATTCCCATTAATTCAAAATCAAAAGCCTATATCGTCGCGCGATTCGATAGATATTAAACGTATTAGTATTGATGGCGCTCAAAAATTCCCCCGTTCCTACCTCTTGGGTAAAATGAAACTCAAGCAGCCCAAGAGGATTTCTTTAGATGACTTAGGCAAGGGGATCAATAATCTTATGGCTACAAATAATTTCCAGCGTTTGTTTTATGAGTTTAGACCTTATAACGAGGGCTATGAACTATGGGTGTCGCCCAAAGTGAATAATGAAAGTACCATGGTTAAATTCGCGGTGCACTACGACGACTTATACAAAAGTGCGGCGCTTGTTAATCTCACTCAAAAACAAGCCTTATTTAAGAATGATGTTCTTTCTCTCGATTTTATATTGGGCGAAAACATAAGATATAATTTTGGTTACTATATCGATAAAGGGTTTTATTGGAGTGTTGGCCTCAATGCCAAACATGACAGCTTCCAATCTTCAGTTGATCCCATGACCTTTGCGCCCGGATATGAAATTTTAGATGGTGTTCGGTCGATCTTAACAAATGTCGATCAGTTCTCAAATGAATTTTATGTACAAACTTTATTTCCTAAAGATTTTAAACTCACTTTGGGAGCAAACCATAAACGCCTTAAAATTTCATCTGAAACAATTTCAGAAATTGAAAATGACGCTCCTTTAGTTTTTATTAATAATAATCTTTTTAGTTTTTTAGGGCGACTCAATTTTGATAATCTCGATAATAAATACTTTCCAACAAGAGGTTTTTTATTTGAAGGTTCGGCAGATTGGTACGTGACAGGCAATTCCGATAATTTTCAACCTTTTATTACGTCGCATGGTTATTTCGGGAAAACATGGCAAATAAGCGAAAAGTTGGTCACCACACTAAGCACCTCTGGTGGATTCACAATTGGTAATGACCCCATAAAGTTTTTGAATTTTGGACTAGGTGGTAATGGACGGAACTATATCAATAATTATATCCCATTCTATGGGTATAGGCCCCTTGCTTTAATTGGGGAAGATTTTGTTAAGGCCACTATTCAATTGGATTATAACGTTTTCAATCGGCATCATATTAAACTCTTAGCTAATGGAGGTCATGTTGACCGCCAGCTTTGGAGTTCCGGAAAATGGGCTACAATACCCTCATACACAGGAGTAGCAGCCATATACGCGATTGATACGCTCATTGGCCCTGTTGAATTTACTTACACTTATTCCCCTGAGCGATCCAGAAGTTTATGGATGGTAAACTTGGGTTTTTGGTTTTAAGCGCAATTCCTACCTTTTTTTTTGCGATATTTGTTAGGCATCAAAAACTCTAATTTTTTAAATTTTTACCATGCCATTTTACCACAAACTTGGACAGGTGCCCCACAAACGCCACACAATTTTTAGGAATCCTAAAGGAGGTTATTATTATGAGCAACTTTTTGGAACCATTGGCTTTGATGGAATGTCCTCCAATTTGTACCATGTCCATCGGCCAACTCAGGTCAAAAGCATAAGTGAAGGTGTTGACTGTCAACCAAAAATCGCTAAAAAAGTCAACATGCACTCTCTGCGTTTAAAAGGCTTTGAAGTGCCAACTGCGCATGATTATTTAGAAAGCCGTACACCAATTTTAGTGAATAGCGATTGTCACATCATTTTAGCAGCACCGCAACAAAAAACATCAGATTATTTCTATAAGAACGCTGATGCCGATGAAATGATTTTCATCCATAAAGGAACTGGAAAATTGAGAACACAATTGGGGAATATTGAATTCAAATATGGAGACTATCTTATTATACCGCGAGGGATGATTTACAAAATAGACTTTGACTCAGAAGACAACCGTCTGTTTATTGTAGAGTCTTTCCATCCCATTTATACGCCAAAGCGTTACCGCAATTGGTTTGGGCAGCTTCTGGAGCATTCGCCTTTTTGTGAGCGTGACATCAGACAACCTAATGAGTTGGAGACTCATGACGAGGAAGGGGAGTATATCATAAACTTAAAAAAGGAGGGATAATGTTTGATATGGAATATGTAACGCATCCTTTTGATGTTGTTGGATATGACGGATTTAACTACCCATACGCCCTCTCAATTCACGACTTTGAGCCAATTACGGGCCGTGTGCATCAACCGCCACCGGTGCATCAAACTTTTGAAACCAGTGCTTTTGTAATTTGTAGTTTTGTTCCTAGGCTGTATGATTATCATCCCGAAGCAATACCTGCGCCATACAATCACAGCAATATCGATAGCGATGAAGTGCTATATTATGTTGATGGAGATTTTATGAGTCGAAACGATATAGCGCCAGGCCATATTTCTTTGCATCCAGCTGGAATTCCACATGGACCTCACCCAGGAGCTATGGAGCGAAGTATTGGTCAAACTAAAACCGATGAGTTGGCTGTGATGGTTGACACCTTCAAACCTTTGCAGGTGACAGAGGCCGCGATGAAAATTTCTGACGGCACCTATTTTCAATCTTGGCTTGAACCCAAATCTAAATAATATAAATTATGAGTAAAACAATCAATTCCGTTGAATACGGACTCGAGAAAATTTTTGAAGAGGCAAAGGACTTTTTACCTCTTCTTGGAACAGATTTTGTTGAATTGTATGTAGGCAATGCTAAGCAATCAGCACATTATTATCAAACCGCATTTGGTTTTCAACCTTTGGCTTATGCTGGTCTTGAAACTGGATTAAAAGACCGCACAAGTTATGTTCTAAAACAAAATAAGATTCGCCTTGTACTTACAACACCTTTAACGAGTGATTCTCCTATTCAAGAACATTTGAAAAGGCATGGTGATGGTGTCAAGGTGATTGCCCTTTGGGTAGAAGACGCAAAGCAGGCATATGAAGCCACAGTGAGCCGCGGTGCTAGGTCTTTTTTTCCACCTCAAGAAGAAACTGATGATTCTGGGAGTGTTATTAAAGCAGGCATTCATACCTATGGAGACACCGTTCATGTTTTCGTCGAAAGAAGAAATTACAAAGGATTATTTTTACCAGGGTTTCAGGCTTGGACCCCGAGCTATCAGCCAGAATCTATTGGTTTAAAATTTGTCGATCATATGGTTGGCAATGTTGGTTGGGGTGAGATGAACCAATGGGTAAAATGGTACGAAGATGTTATGGGTTTTGTCAATTTCCTAAGCTTTGATGACAAACAAATTCATACCGAATATTCTGCCTTAATGAGTAAGGTGATGAGCAATGGTAATGGACGTATTAAATTTCCAATCAATGAGCCGGCAAAAGGAAAGAAAAAATCTCAAATTGAAGAATATTTAGATTTTTATGAAGGTCCAGGTGTGCAGCATATTGCGGTTGCCACAGATGATATTATCGGAACTGTGCAAGCACTCCGATCAAGAGGTGTGGAATTTTTACCACCACCACCACAATCTTATTACGATGCTATTCCTGAGCGATTAGGTGCGCATAATCACATGATTAATGAAGATATTAAGGAACTGCAAAAATTATCAGTATTAGTTGATGCCGATGAAGAAGGTTACTTGCTTCAAATTTTTACCAAGCCTGTTCAAGACCGTCCAACCCTGTTTTTTGAAATCATTCAAAGAATGGGTGCTCGTGGTTTTGGTGCAGGTAATTTTAAAGCACTCTTTGAATCAATTGAACGCGAACAAGCACAACGAGGAACATTATAACCCTATGGACTCTACTTTGGAATATTTCTTGCTGAGTATCAAATACAATCATATTATATGAGTAAGTGGATCTTTTTATTTTGTTTTTTTTCTAGTCAATTGGGATGGTCACAATCAGAAGTTTTTCAAGGTGGTGAATGGTTCAAATTTAAAATGAGTTATAGCGGCTGGTTTAAAGCTGGAGAAGCCACCCTCTCGGTGAAAGAAACTACCCTGAATAATAAACCAGTATATCATATTGTTGGAAAAGGTGTTACGACAGGAGCGATCAAGTGGTTTTTTAAGGTTGAAGATCGTTACGAAAGTTATATCGGTCAAGATAATGGATTACCACAAAAATTTATTCGAGATATTGATGAAGGAGGATATAAAAAGGACGTCCTGATTAAATTTGACCACGCAAATTTGCAGGCCGAGATTACTAATCATGAAACTGGAATTGTAAATATCAAAACAGTTGAACCAAAAACACAAGATTTAATATCTGCCTACTACTATCTGCGCAATTTTTACCACGATATCAATCCTATAGACAATTTGGAAGTGACGATCCCGTTATTTTTCGACTATGAAAATCACGAATTCAAGTTACGCTATCTTGGAACAGAAATTATTGATACTGAATTTGGGAAGGTTAAATCGTTTAAATTTCGACCTTTTGTAAAGGCAGGAAGAGTTTTTCGAGCCGAAGAGAGTGTTGCCATTTGGGTAAGCGCTGACAAAAACAGAATCCCTTTACGGGTTAAGGCAGATCTCAGAGTTGGCTCTCTTCGTGCCGATTTGATTGCGTTTAAAGGTCTAAAACATTCATTTGAAATAGTATTTTAACATGTCAGACAAAAAAGGAAGAGCAGAACTATTAGAAAATATTGATGCTAAATTCAGGGCCGTTGACCGTGATGCGGATACTTTTTTGGAAGGCTTTCAGCATGCCAAATTATTAACCTATTGGGATTATATTCAAACGGATGTATTATTGAATTTACAAACCCAAAGAACCGTATTCCCTGATGAAATGGTTTTTATTGCCTACCACCAAATTAACGAATTATTGTTTAAATTGATCTTATGGGAACTCAACCAATTGGCTGAAAAGCAAGATTTGACAGCCGCCTTTTTTGAGGAAAAACTAAGACG
>Ga0206131_10001500_pt1 | contig 29958 bp, 33 predicted proteins | sample Helgoland_Spring_FD_148636 | JGI IMG/M metagenome (GOLD analysis project Ga0206131, IMG submission 148636) | Pelagic subsurface seawater microbial communities from Kabeltonne, Helgoland, North Sea - Helgoland_Spring_Bloom_20160517_1 | ecosystem: Environmental > Aquatic > Marine > Epipelagic ...
ATCCAGCTTGAGTTAATAATCTTATATTTTGTAAGAATTTTTAAAATTATAAAGTATTTTTTTAAAATAAATGTTTTGAAAAAAAAAATAATAAAAAAAATTAAACTTAATTAATACTATATGAAAAATGTTCTTATTGTTGGGATTAATAGTTACATTGGATCTAATTTAAAAAAGTATCTGATAAAAAAAAAAATAAATGTAATAGGAACAACACATAAAAAAGCTGATGTTCAAAATAACATTTACTATCTTAACTTAAAAAAACCTAAACTAAATTTTTTAAACATTAAAATAGATGCCGCAATAGTTTGCGCTTCTATAACAAATGTACAAATTTGTGAATTAGCACCAAATAAAACAAAAAAAATAAATGTTATAAATACTATTAAATTGTTAAAATATTTAAATTCTCATTCTATATTTAATTTATTTATTTCATCAAATCTTGTGTTTAATGGTAAAAAACCTTTTAATAGTGCCAAAGATAAACCAAAACCAGTATCAAAATATGGGAAATATAAACTACAAGTCGAGAAGTTTATTAATTCAAAAAAATCCAAAAACTACTCAGTACTTCGATTAACAAAAGTCATAAGTAATGATTCTAAATTTATTAGGTATTTAAGATCTAAAATAAATAAAAGAAAAATATTAAATTATGAAAGTGATTATTTTTTATCACCAATCAAAATAGATAGAGTATGTAATGTAATTTATAAAATACTAAAAAAAAAGCATAATGGTTTATTTCAGCTAGGTGGTAAAAAAGAGTATAATTTAGATAAATTTGTACACTATTATTTTAGTGAAAAAAATATATTAACTAAAAATCAAAATAAAACAAAAATTAAATGGAAGAACTATCACAACTCTCTTAAAACCTCTTTACCTTTTTAATTTTATTTTAAAAACCAATTATGGTTATCTTTCAAGAAATTAATATCAAATCTCGACGAAACTTTAAGCTGTCCATTAAATTTGATCTCAATGTTTGCATTTTTGTCTTTGTTATAATAATGAGAGTATATTCTCCAAAATTCATTGTTTAAATCATTTTCTTCTTTTGTATAAGGTTTTGAATTAATAATATGTTCATCCATTTCAATAACAAGTTTTGTTAATTGATCTGGTGAAGGATCAATAGGTCTAATGTTTGCATTATCAAAATCCTCTTTTTTTTGTCTAAATATAAGGTTTTTTTCAAATAATTCTTTTAATGAAACTTTTTTATTATTTGGGTCTAGAAAAGTTTTGGTTGAAATCAGATAATTTTTATATTGTCTTGCTATTGCTAAATTTAAAGGAATAACAATTGTTGGAATATTAAAAATTGGTAATAAATTATCCAATCCTGACATTGTTGTTAAAAAAAAATTACAATGAGCACTCAAATAAATGTCTAAAAAATCATTTCTATAATCTGAATTTGCATAATCTATAATTTTGGGATCTGAGGTCTCAAATTTTTTACTTTGAAATTTACCCATTCTAAAAACATAATAACCTTTTTTACTTAAAATTTTTGCAGCATCTATAAAATTTAATGGATCAATATTTCTATATTCATGATGATCAAAGTTTAAATTTGGATATATTTTTTTTAAAAATGCTTGATCTCGTATTAGCAAACAAATAAATTTGTCTTTTTTATGGATACCAAACTTATTCAGCAATTCTCTTTCACCTCTTATAATTTCTTTTTTTAAAAATTTTATATTTTTTTTGCTCTCAGGAAGTTTGTCAATATAATGAAATTTAAATTTTCTTTGTTCTATTGGAAGATATTTATTTAAATCTTTAAAATAAATATTTAATTTTTTTTGTGCTTCAAATACTGGTTCTAAAAAAAATTTTGGATAAATATTGATTTCTCTTTTCAGCATTTTAAAAATTTGTTTATTAATGGGTTTATCTTTCATAAAAAAAATATCCCATGATCGTGTGCCATGACTATTTATTTTATTTTCTTTTTGATAAAGATATATTGCTGGATTTATAATTAACTCTCCAATTCTTTCAGCATTAACCCCCATGATTCTGATAAGTAAAATTTTACTTATAATTCTAATAATTAAAGCTGTTGGCAAACCATATAGAATTATTGTTAGACCTTTAAACGATAATAAAGAACGTATTTCATTAATTATATGCTTAATCATTGTATTTTCATTTATTTTATATAATAAGAAAAGCAATTATGAAACTTTTAATAACTGGTGGTTCTGGATATGTTGGAACAAGATTAACAAACTATCTATTACAAAATCATAAAGATTTATTTATATATAATTATGATATCTCTTTTTTTGGAGATGATCATTTGCCAGTTGTAAACAAACAATATTATTATCTAAAAGAAGATATAAGAGATCCAGAAAAATTTGAAAAAGCAATTAGAGATAATAAAATTGATATAGTGATACATCTTGCATGTATTTCTAATGATCCTACTTTTGAACTTAATTCAAAAATTTCTAAGATAATTAATTATGATTGTTTTGAACATTTGGTAAAAATATCAAAAAAAAATTCAGTAAAAAAATTTATTTATGCTTCTACTTCTTCAGTATATGGAATTAGCAATAGTCCAAGAGTAGATGAAACACATGAGTTGGTTCCTCTAACAGATTATAATAAATTTAAAGCAATGTGTGAGCCGATATTAAATAATTATATAAATGATGATTTTCAAGGAGTGACGATAAGACCTGCAACAGTTTGTGGGTTTAGTGAAAAAATGAGATTTGATTTGACTGTAAATATCTTAACCAACTTTGCATATAATAAAAAAATAATTAATATTTTTGGAGGTGAACAATATAGACCCAACCTACATATAGATGATATGTGTAGATTATATGAACTGCTCATTTTTTCTGATACAAAGAGAATTAATGGTGAAATTTTCAATGCAGGTGTCCAAAATTTAAAAGTATCCGAAATAGCCTCTATGGTAAAAAAAATAGTAGAGGGCCATATAAATGAAGAAGTTAAATTAAATTTTACTGAAAGTAATGATAAACGCTCTTACAGAGTAACATCAGACAAAATAGAAGATATGTTAAATTTTAATATGAAAAAAAATGTAGAAGATGCTATTAATGATATTTGCATAGGATTTAAAAATAACACTATCAAAAATAGTTTTGATGAAAAATTTTCAAATATTAAAGTATTACAAAAATTAAATTTTTAGTTTGTAATTTTTTTTTGAATTTTCTGAGATGAAATATATTATTTCGATATCCTCAATATCTTTAATTTTTTTTAAAACTATATCCTCTAATGCAAAGTACAAATGCTTATTTTTAGTTAAAAAAAATTTTAAATAAATAATTCTGATTTTTTTATTTATTGGTAACTGATAAATACTAAAGAAAATAATACCCTCAAATGTATTTATTTGTTTTTTTAGAGAATTTAGTGCAAAATATTTTTTTTTAAAATTATATTCCGTAATACTTAGCTTAAAAGTAATATTTTTCGATTTAGCATAATCTCTAATTTTTAAATTCTGTAACGATTGAGGAATCACACTTCCATCTATGGGGCTTGAGCTAACATAGCCCCTAAAACCAATTTTATTTATCATCTAGAAAATTATAATTCATACCTATAATTGTTATAGGTTTAATTGTTATTGGATTGAAAAAACTTCCAATTTTTTTGTCTCGATATGGAGAAAATATTGCTTTAAATCTACAATTGAAACTAAATCTTGTTGAAGATTCTTTATTTTCAATATTCCCATGCATCAAATTTTGAGTAAATAATAACCCTTGTCCATAATCTAGTTTTAACCATTTTAGTTTTTTTTTAACTTTATTATAAACTTCATCAATTGAATTTAATTTTTTTATCTTTTTAAAATATTTTTCATTTTCTTTAGGTGAAAGAATAAACATTGATTTTGTTCTATATACATCAACCAAAGGAAGCCAAAAAACTAATTCAAATTCAGAGTCACCAGACCAAACATCTGAATGTAAGGGTAATAATGAACTATTATCCTTAGGTAGTTGAATACTTAAATTACATTTTTTTTGCATAGCTAATTCGTTACCACAAATAATATTTATGTATTCTTTACCCAGTTCATAATATAATTTTTGAAAATATTTTTTTTGATTAATTTTATTATAAATATAAATTCTTAAATCATTTAATTCTGATATTTGAACAAATTTATGTACATTATCTAAAATTTTTGAATTTAATTTTACCTTAATTTTTTTTTTTTGTAACCATTCTAAAGTATATTTTGTTACTTCTTTTTTAATATAATTGAGTTTCTTTTTCTTTTTTATATCAAATATATAGTATCCATTTTTTAAAAATTTATTCTGTATCTTGTTTTCAATTTTATTATTAAATTTCATTATTAAAAATATATTAATTCAAATTCCCCTGAATAATTAAATTGTTTAAAGAGCCACTGCCACTCTTTCTTATTAAAAAAACATTCTGCTGTTAAGGCCCAGCACTGTAAATTAAATAATTCCTCTTCATTTCTATAGGACTCTACAACTAAATATTTTTTTTTTCCTACTCTTTCTAATTCATTTAATGATTTCTCTAGGTCATAAACATATAAATTATGTAAAGTATTTATACTTAAAACTAAATCAAAACTTTTATCTTCAAAGGGAAATTTATCTTGAGCTTTATGTATAAATAAATATTTTTTAACCTCTTCTTTAGAATTTTCTATTGAATATTTAGAAATATCAAATCCACATATATTAATATTAGGTAATAATTTTTTAATTTCATGTAACAAAAAACCTTTACCACACCCAACATCTAATACTTTGGAATTATTAGTTAACTTGTAATAGTCAATAATTTTTTTTACAAATGGTGTTAGTAGATTTGGTATGTATCTGTATCCTCCGTATCCATATTTTCTTTCTCCATCAAAAAAATCTTTCTCAAAATTTCTAGCAACCATCATTGCTTCGACTTTTTGATTAAACATCCTTTCTTTGTAATCTCTTTTTGTAGACTGATGAAGTGAAGTTATAAAATCAAGTTCTTTATTCATCTATTAAAATGGCCCTAAAAAGTTTTTATATGGCTGATCTGAGTAAAAATCATTATCGTCAAATTTTTTTAAATTTTTAAATTTTTTCTTTAACAAGTTACCTACTTTTTTTATAATCAAAATTTGATTTGGATAAACATGTTTTGCTAGGGCTCTAGTGCTTGGAATAGATGTGTCTAGCACACCAATTCTTTCTATTCTTAATTCCTTAGATTTAATATTTTCATGAATTAATGACATTATTTCTGAGCTGATCCCATAAAAAGACCATCCATTGTCTACTATCAAGACTTTTTTTGTTTTCTTTGCTGATTTAATTATTAGATTCTTATCTAGTGGTCTTAATGATTGAAGATCTAAAATTTCAGGTTCAATTCCATAGTATCTAAGTATTTTAGAGGCTCTTAAACATTCTAAAACAGTTAATGAATAACAAATTAACGTTATGTCCTTGCCCTTCTTTAATATTTTGCCCTTTCCTATTGCAACTCTATATTTTTTTTTTGGTACTTTACCAAATGTTTCGTGTAGCCATCTATGCTCAAAAAAAATAACAGGATTTTTATCTTCAATACTAGAAATTAAAAGTCCTTTTGCATTATATGGATTTGATGGACACACAACCTTTAGACCAGGAATGTGTGCAAATATTGCTTCCAAACTTTGGGAGTGTTGAGGGCCTTGTCCCCATCCTTTTCCTATTATCAGGCGTATAACCATGGAAACATTTTTTTTTCCTGCAGTCATATAGTTCCATTTTGCAGCTTGATTAAAAATTTGATCAATTGATAATAATGAAAACTCTACTCTTTGGTGGGTTATAATTGGTTTTTTTCCAGCCAATGCTAATCCAATTGCAAAACCTGTAAAACCATTTTCTGCTGTTGGTAAATCAAAAACTCTTTTTGGAAAAACTTTGTTAATATCTTTTGTTGTCCCAAATATTCCTTTGGGGTCATCAGTACCCAAACCCATTAAAATGACATTTTTATCATCCTTCATGCATCTTAATATGGCTTCTCTAATTGAATTACGAAATAAATTATGTGTTTTTTTAAGCATAGTTATGTTTAAAAGTAAGTTGTTTTTTAGGAAAACTACTTTTTTCTGCAAAATCAAATGACTTTTTAATTTCCTCTTTTATTTTATTTATCATTTTATTAAGTATTTTATCATTAAGTATATTTTCTTTTCTTAATTTTTTTTCATATGTTTTTAATGGACAATTTTGTTGCCAAAACTTTATAATTTTTTTATCTCTATAATTTAAGTGATCATCATTATTAGGGCCACAGTGTTCTAAATGTCTGTAAGTTTCATATTCTAACAAGTATGGTCTTTTTTCTTTTTTAATTTTTTCAATTATTTTTTTTGTTTTTGAATATATATTTTCAACTAAATTTCCATTTCCATGATAAGACCCTATTCCAAGAGCTCTAGCAATTTTTGTTATTTTTCTATTTTTATTTTGTCTTTTTTCTATACCTGTATAAACTGAATAAAAATTATTCTCACAAACAAAAAGTATCTGAAGATTATGCAATGATGCAAAGTCTAAGCTTTCAAAAAAAGCTCCTTCTTCTGTTGCTCCATCACCAAAAAATATGACCACTACATCATTTGAATTGTTTAATTTATTAGCCCATGCTAATCCTGTACCTATTGGAATGGTGCTTCCCACTATTGGGACTGCTGCCTCAACTCCATTATCTATATCAATTAAGTGCATTGACCCACCTTTTCCCATCGCACAACCAGTTTCTTTGCCATGCAATTCAGCAATCATAGAATTAAGATCACCACCTTTTGCAAAATAGTGAGCATGAGATCTATGCGCAGTAACAATTTTATTATTTTTTTTAAGATTCTGGCAGACACCAACTGCAATGGCTTCTTGTCCAATAGATAGATGTATGGGGCACCTCATTTTTTGAAATTTATAATTTGATGCTATAGTATTTTCAATTTCTCTTATTCTTAACATTTCATAAAATAATTTAATTTTTGTTTTATTATCTATTAGTTTCATAAAACTTATTTATTAAAGTAGCTATTCTATATATTTCTTTTTGATTGAGATACTGATTAATTGGAAGTGTTAAGATTTTTTTTGCTTGATTTTCTGTTTCTGGAAATGAACCTTTTTTATATCCAAGATATTTAGAGGCTGTTTGTAGATGTATTGGTACAGGATAGTGTATAGCGGTATCTATACCTCTCTTTTTTAAAAAATTTTTCAGTTCGTCTCTTCGATCTACCTGAATTACAAAAGTATGGTAAGTATTAAATTCAGCTAATTTTTCTAAAGGAAAATAAATTTTCTTTAAATTTAAATATTTTAGATAAGACTCAACATTTTTTCTTCTTTTATTAATTATTTTTTTTAAATTTAATAATCTAAAATTTAAAATTGCTGCTTGTAAACTGTCCATTCTTGAAACATAGCCAAAATTTTTAACATTATCTCTAGACTCGTCCATGCCATGAGTTCTTAAATTTTTAATTTTACTATATATAAATTTATTATTTGTGGTTAAAAATCCACCATCACCCATTGCATTCAAATTTTTTAAAGGATGAGCAGAAAAGCACCCTACATCCCCCCAAGAACCAGACATCTTATTTTTATACATTGATAAAATTGATTGGGCACAATCCTCAATAACAGGTATTTTGTATTTTCTAGAAATTTTCATAATTTTATCCATTGCACACATTCTCCCAGTGAGATGAACAGGCATAATAGCTTTAGTCTTTTTTGTAATTTTTTCCTCAATTTTATCTTCGTCAATACTCTGGTCCTTTTTAACATCTACAAAAACTGGTTTTGCTCCCAAATGGACAATTACTGCCGTAGAGGCTATAAATGAATTTGGTGGTGTAATAACTTCATCTCCCCTTCTTACCCCTAACAAGTGCAAAGCAAGCGTAAGAGCATCCGTCCCACTATTTAAAGAAACACAATATTTTGTATTACAAATTTCTGATATTTTTTTTTCAAAACTTTCTACTTCTTTTCCACCTACCCAATTTCCAGATAAAAGAGTTCTATCAATAATTTTTAAAATATTTTTTTTTTCAGATCTATATTGTTTTTTTAAATCAACGTATGGAATTTTCATTTTATGAATAAAATTCTCTTACACATTTTATAACATGGTCCATTTGGCTTTTTGAAAGGTGTTGGTCACAAGGAAAGCTTATAATTGATTTTGCATGTCTATCAGATATAGGAAAATCTCCTTCTTTGTGGTTTAAAAATTTCATTGCTGGCTGTCTATACATCGGAATTGGGTAATGAACTTTAGCTTCAATTCCTTTTTTTAAACAATGTCTAAGTAGAGCATCTCTATTCTCAGCAAAGACAATATATAAATGGTACACAATTTTATAATTTTTAATTCTTGGTGGTATTGTTATTTCATTTATCTTTTTTAGATGAGAGTCATAATAATTTGCATTTTTAATTCTTTGGTTTGCTATTTTTTTTGCACTGGGGATAAGCCAATTTCCAACAACAGCTTGAATTGTATCAAGTCTTGAATTGTATCCACAAATTTTAACATTATCTCTATCAACTAAGCCATGGTTTCTTAGAAGTTTTAAATGTTCATAATATTTTTTATTACTAGTAACTATAATTCCACCGTCAGACCAAACATTAATATTTTTTAAAGGATGAAGTGAAAACGCACCAAAATCACTCCATGTTCCAGAGTTTTTATTATTGATAGAAGCTAGAATAGATTGACAAGCATCCTCTACTACAGGAATTTTATATTTTTTAGAAATCTTATTAAGTTTTATCATATTGGTCATATAACCTGTAAAATGTACTGGAACTATTGCTTTAGTTTTTTTTGTTATACTCTTTTCAATAAAATCAACATTCATACAAAAACTATCATCACAATCTACGAAAATTGGTATTGCACCTAATTCACATATTGCTCCTACAGTCGCAACAAATGTATTGGCTGCAGTTATAACCTCATCACCTGGCTTTATATCTAGAACCTTCAAACTTAACTTTATTGCATCTGTTCCCGAATTAACTCCAACTGCATATTTTGTACCAATTAAGTTAGCAAATTTTTTCTCGAATATTGTTAACTCTTTTCCTAAAGTAAAGTCACCAGTATTTACAAATTTTTTCAATTTACTCCACAGATCTGGAGCATTTGAAAATTGTTGTTTGAGGTATGAGTATCTAACTTTCATGATTAATTAAATTAATATATCCTTTATATGTTTTTTTAAAAAAACTAAATATGTTACTTTAGATATTTAAACCAATCCTTAGTAGCTTTGTTTATACTTTTTGGGGTCCAAACTGGAGCCTTAGACCAATAATTTATATCTTTAAGTATTAGTTTTATACCTTTTTCAATATCTATTTTTGGTTTCCAGCTCAATAATTTTTTTATTTTATTGATATTTGCAAATGTTGAATCTGGCTCTCCTGGCCTTTTTGGCATATATGTTTTTTTATCACTTAACAAAGATGCAATTTTATTGACTGATATAGTTTTGCCACTTCCAACATTAAAAATTTGATTATATACTTTAGAATTACTTGCACATACAAATGCATCCACAACATCAGAAACGTAAGTAAAATCTCTAGTTTGCTTTCCATTTCCAACAATTGTTAACGGTGCATTAAATAATTTTTGAGCTAAAAAAACTCCAAACATTGCACCATATGTTCCCGAAGTTCTCGATCTTGTACCATAGACATTAAATAATCTTAATGAAATGTATTTTAGCTTATAAACTTGAGACCAATGTAAAATTAGTTGTTCACCCATCATTTTAGTTAATGCATATGGATATTGAGGATTAAATGGTTGCCGTTCGTCAGTTGGATAATTTTTTGGTATCCCGTAGCAAGAAGAAGATGCTGCATACAAAAATTTTTTGACTTTATGATACTTTGAGCATTCCAATACATTTAAAGTTCCCGTAACATTTGAATCATAATATTCATTGGGGTTTTGAATACTGGGAACTATATCAGCTAATGCCGCTAAATGAAAAACTCTATCAACACCTTTGAAATATTTTTTAATTTTTTTTATTTTTGAAATATCAGCTTTAACAAATTTAATTTTAGGTAGAAATTTTTTAATATTTTCTAATCTACCTGTTGATAAGTTATCAATTACAATAACTTTGTGATTTTGATTTATTAATTTTTCTACTAAATGGCTTCCTATAAAACCAGCACCACCTGTAACGATAACTTTCATATAATATTTCTCACACACTCAAAAATATCCGATCCATGTTTAGATAAATTATTTAAAATACTTAAACCAATGCCTCTATTACACCCAGTCACAACTCCACATCCATTTTTATGAAACATAAAAATTATTATCTTACAAAATCAGATTCTTCAAAGATATCGCTTGCTAAAGCTGGCTTAAATATTGATTGACCACTTTTAGTCATGAAATTTTTAATAAATGACTTGTCTTCTCCAGCTAAACATAGATCACTATGATTTCTAAAATATTTTATACTAAAACCATGATCAATAATTTCCTTTAAAGATTGTTCAAAGATATTTCCTATTTTAATATGCACATACGGACAAACTAATACATCTCCTATTGGAGTAACATAAACTCTATTTACTGTTGTGCAGCCCGAAATTTTTTCATGATTTTTATCAAATGGATTCCAAATATTTCTAACTAAATTTTTATATTCTTTTCTAATTTTTCTCAAATAAGCTCTGTCTTCATCATTGCATATGATATCCTCAGCATTTTGCCACATCCCTGAAGGAACAGCAACATTGAGAAGTGTTTTGTATTTTTGGTCTTTCGAATAATCTAATAATTGTTTAAAATGTTCTGTATTAGCATTGTATCTCCCAACAGTAATATTTAAGTAAGGGTCCATACCAGCATTTTTAACATGTTTGAGGCCTTCCATTGCCCTTCTCCATGAATCTTTTCTACCTCTAATTTCATCATGAATTTTTTCATCCATACTATCTATGCTTACTGAAACTCTGCTTACCTTGTATTCTGCTAATTTTTTAGCCATTTTTTCATCTAAATAATAACCATTGGTTGTTAAATACATGTAAAATCTTTCTGGCTTTATAGCTTCTAGCACTTCAAATAATTTTTTAGGCTGAAGAAGAAGCTCACCTCCCTGTAAATCAAACTCAAAATAACCTAATTCATCTGCTTGATCTGCTAATCTTCTAATTGCTTCAATATCCAAATATTCTTTAACATGATCACCCTTAGGAGAGTTTGTAAAACAATATTTGCATCTAAGGTTACAAGCGTTATTGAAATTTAAATCTATACCTCGAGTTTTTGTACCAACTTTCCCATCATTTTTATTTACATAATCATAAAAATCTTTTAGTTTTTTTACTAATCTCGGTTTGCTTAGTAATGATGAGGCTATTGGCATATTTAATTATTTATTTTTTGGGTTCAACATATTTATCGTAAAGTCTTTAAGTATCATACTAAATTCTGCTGAACAAGACCTAACATTATCTTGATAGCCTGTACCATTGCAAATTGCTAGCCCTCTTTTATAAGATTTTATTTCGGTGTTTATTTCAAAATTATTGCCAGGAACAACTTTTTTATAAAACTTTGCTTTATTAACATTTAACAAGTACACAGTTTTACCTTTATTATTGGGTAATGTGAAAATTGCCATGGCACATAATTGAATTAGTGCTTCTATTTGAAGCATACCAGGCATATTTGGGTCACCTGGCCAGTGTAATTTAAAAAACCATAAATCTTTATCTAATACTTTAAATCCGCTTGCACTTTTACCAGGCGTGACCTTGGTAACTTCATCAAACATTAAAAACTCATCTCTATTTTTTTGATATTCTAAAATTTCAGACTTATATAATTTCATATTTATTGAAAATACTATATTAGTATACTTTAATTAATACTTAAAATGAACATATACATAGAATTAGAGGTGGTTAAAAGAGAATTATTTGGAAAACTTCTACTATCATTAGAACTTATAGATAAAAATTTTACTGTATATTTAACTACAAGAGAAAGTATTAATGAACTGGCAAAAAAAAATAAAATTTCTCCAGGAATAATTTTTCTTAAAGATGCTAACACCAAAAAATATAGAATTAATGATTATAAGAAATTAATTAAAAATAACTTTGTATTGGTGTCTCAAGATGAAGAAATTGGATGTTTTGATACAGGTAAGAATAATGATTACTCAAATTTTTTTATAGAAAGATTCGATGGAGTAAATTCAAAGGCATTTAACTATATTAATAAATTTTTTTGTTGGGGAGATTTTGATTATAGCTTTTTAAAAAAATTTAACTTTAAAACTGAGTTTATAAAAACTGGATCCCCCAGAATTGACCTTTGTAAAATTAATAAAGAAGAAAAAAAAACAATATTAATTCCTTTAAATCAAAGATTATTCTGGAAAAGAGGTTTGTTTGAAAGATATCATATTGAGGTAATGGATAGCTTTCAATTTGATACTTATCAGAATATTTTAAAAAAATACTTTTTTAATGAAAGTAGAGATATAATTCAAACTTATCATTTAATAGAATTAGTTTTAAAATTAAGTAAATTAAAAGGTTATAATATTGTTTTAAGACCACATCCGGCTCATAATATAAAAAAAATATTAAGTATATTTTCAGATAAAAAAATATTTAAAAATATTAAAATTACTGATGAAAATTCATTGATTGAAGAAATTTCTAAATCAGAAATAATCATTCAATTTGGATGCACTTCTTCAGTAGAGGCCACGTTAAACAATAAAATGGTTATTTTACAACAACCACATGACCCTTTTTTAACTAACTATAAAAAAAACTTTTTAACTACATTGGGCTTTTCCTTTGGAGATTCTGAAAAATTAATAAAGTTTGTTAAAAGCAAAAAAAAGAATAAATCTAAAATATCAAATCAAATTAAATTAGATAAAAAAAATATAAATAAGAGAATTCTTACAGATGGATATTCCTACTCAAGAATAGTAAATGAATTAAAAAAAATAAAAATTCAAAGTACACAAAATAAATTAAACTCTGATTTAGAATTTAAAAAAATTAAATTTAAATCAACAATTAAACAAAAAATAAAAAAAAAGATGTTAAAGTTATTAAATCAAAAACCACTTGAAGAAAATGTTTTTGAGGCAAAATTCCCTAAATTTAACAAATCTAATATTGAACAAAGATTAAAACTTATTAATAATCAATTTAATATAAATTCAAATTTTAATATAGATGTTTTAAATGAAAGATGTTTAAAGATTTATAATAAAAAAAATAACTAATAAAAATTTCAAACAATTAAATTATAAAATTTTTCTACCTCAAGATCATTAACACCAAAATGAATTGGTAGAACAGTTTTTTCTTTGTAATTTTGCTGATCTATATTTTTAGTGATATTAAAGTTATAAACATTCAATTTTTGATTTTTTATTTTTTTTAAATCAAATAGTAAACAAGGACCTATTCTATAATCATCACTATATAGACTATAATTTAAAAATAATTTTTTTCTTTTTTCGATAATATCTATATTTATATCAAAAAAAGAAAGATTTCTATAAACATTGTTTACAGTATTGTAATCAAGACTAAAATTTATTATCTCATTATGATGCCAACTATAATTTTTTGAATTTTTAATCATAGAATTATATTTTTTGAAAGATTGATTTTTTGCTAATTCTAAATCTTTATCTTGATGATTTTTTATATAAGAATATAGAGATTTACTATTAGTTAAAACAATTCCCCCTGCATAAGAAGCTATTATTTTAGGTAAAGAAATTACCTCTGAATATTTTGATTTTTTACATGATACAAATTTTTCTGTAGGTAAACTATCTGAAGAGTCATCTATTAATAAACTTTGATTATTCTTAACATCAAATGATTGACCTAAATGATGAACAACTATTTTACAGTCTACATCAGCTTTCAAGCAATTTATACTCGCCAACGATCCAACTGCATTGATCAGGCAGTTTGAACTCCACTTTGGTAATTGAACTACTTTAGATTTATTAAATTTTTTAAATTTTAAACTTAATATAATACCAGTTCTAGCCGAGGGAGTTAAAACACAATACTTTGAATTGTATTTTTTAGAAAAAAAATTTTCTATATAATTGAGTTTTGACTCTGAATACTTAATTTGTTTTTTTTCAAATTTATATTTTTTCGATTTAGGCCAAAGAAATAAAGTCATCTAAAATTTATTAGTAAACAAAAAAACTATTCTCATCAATAATAATTTTATATTTTTTTTCTCCACAATATCTACTTTTAAAAAAAGCTATATTTTTTTCTTTATTTGAAATATCAACACCTTTTCTTATATGCAAATAGTCAGTTAACCCCATGTTAAATTTTTTAATTTGAATTTTTTTAGCATAACAAATTGCTTCCCATATACTTGCATGACTTATACCACTTATATTAAAATATTCTCTTAAGGTAACTGAAGAAAAATAATAGAGCATATAGTTATTATAAAAAAATAGAGAATAAGAAACTGCTTGTGACTTATAATAAACAACAGAAATAAAAGCTTGATTTTGCAAAACCATTTGTTCATTGATTAACCAAGTTTCCTTAGATCTTGTTTGTCTTCCAGAAACAATTTTATGTGTTTCCATCATTTCTAATATAAAATTTTTTGGATAGTTTTCTTTGTTAAAAATCTTTACTTTTATATCTTTGTTTTTATTTGTTTTATTTATTTCATATCGCAAATTACTTTTAAAGTTTTTGAAAATATCATCCTCAGAGTTATCTAGATTTATGCTCTGTTGCTCAAAAACCAGTTTGGGATTAATTTTTTTTAAAATATCATTGCTAACTTTTATGTCTAAATTAATAGAAAAAACATACTTATTAATTGGGTTTTTTTGATTTTTTAAAAATTTGTTGATAACATTTAATTTTAAATCTAAATTTAACTGATTTTTTGTATGTAATTCAATTGGTAATCCAAAATATGAAATTTCTTTCGGTTCAGATGTAAACATTAAAAATATTTGTGTATTAAATTCCTCAATTAAAAATTCATTAATTTCAAATTCTTTTTTTTTATGGGTAGATTGATATTTTCTGTAAAATTCTGAAAGAAATAATTCATTATTTATACAGCTCTCTTTAAATTGAATTAAAGTTTTTTTATTACTCATTATTTAGATTAAAGAATCTTTTATTTTTTTCACTCAAGCTAAAATGTAAAATTTTTTTTAATTTCATCAATGTTTATTAGGGCACTCTTAAGGTCACTAGAAAATTCAAATGAACTATTTAATTTTTTTAGATTTAATTTTTTATTAATCTTACTTTTAAAAAATAATAAATTTGGTTTAATAATATACCTATCTGGCATAGAGTATATTTTTTCAGACTCATCTCTAGAAATTAAAACTTCATGTAATTTTTCACCTGGTCTTATTCCAATAAACTTTATTTTATGATTTGGTAAAATTATTTTTGCTAAATCAATAATTCTCACACTGGGTATTTTTGGAACAAATATTTCCCCCCCGTTCATAATATCTAAACTTGAGAGGACAAAATTTACACCACCATCAAGAGTTATGATAAATCTTGTCATGTCTTTGTGTGTTATTGGAACAAACTTAGATTTAGACTCCTTACATTTCATGAAAATTGGTATTACGCTACCTCTAGAACCAATCACATTACCATATCTAACTAAAGAAAAAATTGTTTTTGTGTTACCTCTTATATTGTTAGCAGCAAGAAAAAGTTTTTCACCAGCTAGTTTTGATGCACCATATAGATTTATTGGATTAGTCGCTTTATCAGTTGAAATAAAAATTACTTTTTCTAAATTACATTCTAACGCAGCATTTATTATATTCTGTGAACCTAAAATATTTGTTTTTATACATTCGTATGGATTATATTCTGAGGCCTCAACTTGCTTCATTGCAGCTGCATGAACAACTATATCAATTTCCTTGAATGAACTTTTAACTCTATCAAAATCTCTTACATCACCAATAAAAAAACGAACTTTTTTAGAATTTTTTCTAAAAGGCTCCAAGTTTGACATTTCAAACTGTTTAAGTTCATCTCTACTAAAAATAACTAATCTTTTAACTTTTTTATATTTACTTAATATTTTGGTGGCAAATGATTTACCAAATGAACCTGTTCCACCTGTAATTAATATTGATTTACCGTTTAACATAATTTTAAATAATTTTTTATACTTATAGATTAACTATCAAAATAGTCTATTTTTTTAACCTATAATTTTTAGCTTCATTACTTATTTGATTATAAACTGATGGCATTTTAATTTTAAATTTTTTTTCAAATTTTTCTATATTCATACACATAAAATTTGGTCTTTTAGTAATAAATATACCTTTTGAACTAATTGATTGATAATTTTTTTTATAAATTTTGCAACTTTTTGCAAATTTTATCGCAAATTCTTTTTTACTAACACAATCTCTTGAGCCAACATTGTAAATTCCGTTTATATCTTTAATATTTATCACAACTTTCTTAATCATTTTACTTAAAGTGAGTAAGTTTAAAGGTGAGAAATAAACATCATGAAATAAGTTAAACATTTTTTGTGACTTAAATGATTTAAAAATCCAATCAGAAAAACTTTTATTTTTTGAATTAGATTTTCCAAAAAAGTTTGTTCTCAAAACAACCACCTTGTTTTTAATACAAAATTTTTCTGCAAGGTATTTAGTTTTACAATAATAATTAGGAATCCAATTAACATTCTCTCTATTTAATTTATGATTTTTATTATTATAAAATTGATCTGTTGAAATTTGAATAATTTTAGATTTAATATCATATTTTTTACTCAAATTAACTACATTTCGTAAAGTATTATAATTTGTATCATAAGCATCTTTTCTTTTTTTTTCGCAATTATCTAGATTGGTATTTGCTGTGCAATTTATAATAACATCAGGTTTGATTCGAAGTAAAAAATATTTAAGTTCAGAAGTATTAAGTAAATTTATTTTCCTTTTTCTTAAACCATTATTAAAAACTTGGAAATTTTTTTTAAGAAAATTAAATAAATAACTTCCAAGTAAACCAGATGAACCTAAAATTAAAATTTTCATTATGAATATATGAAGTTAATTTTCATATTTTAACAAAGAATGATAGAAAAATAATTTTTATTTTTAAAAAAATGCACACTTGAAATAATTAGATATAAAATTAATATTAACATATATATAATTAATGAAATGGATAAATAAAATTTGTATAGGTGCTCCACAATTTAGTGGTCTATATGGAGTAACAAATAAAAATAAAAAAAAGTTTCATTTAAAAAATATTCAAAAAATTTTTAAATTTATTAAAAGTAAGAAAATAAATTTTTTAGATACTTCTCTGTCATATAAAAAAGCAGAAAAAAATATTTTTTTATCAAAAGCAAAGATATCAAATTTTCAAATTATAACGAAAATACCTAGACCACATAATGAAAGTAATTACGAACTTAAAATTTTAAAAGAAATTAATAAATCAAAAAATAAATTTAAAATAAAAAGATTTAATTCTATTTTACTTCATGACTCTGAGAATCTTAAAAAGAATGAAATAAATAAAATTCTTAAAACTCTATACAAACTAAAAAAAAAAAAATTAACTAAATATATTGGCTTTTCAATTTATAATGAAAAACAATACAACAATATTATTAAATACTGTACTCCAGATGTTTTACAAGTCCCAGCAAATATATTTGATAGAACTTTTTTAGAAAAAAGATTTTTAGAAAAAATTAAAAAAAAAAAAATTAAGTTGCATGTAAGATCAATTTTTTTGCAAGGTACTATTTTAGCAGACATGTCTTTTATTAAACAAGAATTTAGAAAGTGGGAAAAAATTTTTTCTAAATGGGATCAATATTGCATCATAAACAATTATTCAAAAGTTACATTAGCAACTAATTTTATTTTGAACTATAAATTAATAGATAAAATTATTGTAGGGTTTTACAACATAAATGAATTAGCAGAATTTTTAAAAATTAAAAAAATTACTATCAAAATACCAAGTTTTGTAAAAAAAAGTGATAAATCTATTGAAAAGTTAATTAAACCCTATAATTGGATTTAATATAAATAAAATGAAAATTTTACCTCAAAAAATTTGGCTTAAAGCAAAAAAGATTATTCCAGGTGGGAATGGGTTATTATCAAAAAGACCTGAAAGATTTTCCAATTCATTTTGGCCAACTTATTTTTCTAAAGCAAGAGGAATAGATATTTGGGATTTGAATAAAAAAAAATTTATAGATATGAGTATCATGGGAATTGGAACATCAACACTTGGTTATAGAAATAATGTGATCGATAAAAAAGTTAAATCTGCAATAGATAAATCTGTAAATACTACTTTAAACTCTTTAGATGAATACCTTTTGGCAAAAAAGATATTAAAATATGACAAATTTGCAAGTCAAGTTAAGTTTGCCAGAGGGGGGGGTGAAGCAATGTCTGTAGCCATAAGAATTGCTAGAGCAAAAAATAAGTATTCAAAAATTGCATTTAGCGGATATCATGGATGGCAAGATTGGTATATTGCAGCAAATTTAGATGATACAAAAAATTTAAATAATCATCTTTTAAAAAATCTTATTCCATTAGGTGTGCCAAAAGAGCTTCGAGGAACAATAATTCCATTTAAATTTAATGATTTTGAACAAATCAACAATTTATCCAAAAAAAATAAACTATCAGCAATTGTTATCGAGTGTGGAAGGTATAATTATTTATCAAAAAATTTTATAACAAAAATTAACTCTCTGTGTGCAAAAAATAAAATTTGTTTAATTGTAGATGAAGTTACGACTGGATGGCGTGAAACTGATGGTGGACTTTATAAGAAACTTGGAATTAAACCTGATATAGTGGTGTATGGAAAATCTCTTGGCAACGGTTATGCAATTTCAGCTATTGTAGGAAAAGAAAAATATATGAAATTCGCAAATAAAACGTTTGTAAGTAGCACGGCGTGGACAGAAAGTATTGGATTTAACGCTGGATTAGCTGTTATTGATTTTTTTGTTAAAAATGATGTATCAAAGCATTTAATTAAAATTGGTAATTTACTTAAGAGAGGATGGTTAGAATCTGCAAAAAAAAACCATATAATTTTAGAAACTAGCAACATCAAAACAATTCCTAGTTTTCAATTTCAATATGGAATAAATAATGAAAAGATTTATACTTTCTTCACCGACGAGATGTTGAAGGAAGGTTACCTTGCTTCAAGCTCTGTATATTTAAGTTACAGTCATAAAGAGAAAGATATTAGAAAATATTTAATAAGTCTAAATAAAGTTTTTAAAAAGATTAGTAAAATTATAAAAAATAAAAAAAGCTTGAATAAAATTAAGACAAGAAAATTTAATTACTAAATTCTATCTCTTTTTTTTAATCATTTAAAAACTTTTCATTTCTTAATATTTATTTTTTGATATTCAGCTATCTTAGAATTTTTATCAGTAAATTTTATTATTTATTTCATTCCCACTAAAAATATATTTTTTTTGAACTTGTTAATTATACTTTTAAATAACTGAGAATCTTTTAAATAATCAATAGTTAGTCTATAATTTGAAGTATCTTTATTTAAATCAAATCTAAAGGTTTTAAATTTACCACTTCTTCTAATGTAAAGTGTAATATGTTATTTTTCTGATTTTTTTTAAATATTTGGCACCACCTTAAGTACATTAAAAGTAAAACTTTCTATATCCATTCCATCTGGATAAGTTGATGGTTCAGGATAAGTTATCGATAAATAATCAATATTTTTTTTTAAACTTTAAAATCATCTTATCTAATATTTTTGGATCTATTAAAGGACAATCACTTGTAATTCTGATAATGTTTTGATATCAAAAGTTTTAGCTGTTTCATAATATCTGTTAAGTAAATCATTTTTTAACCCTCTAAAAAATTGTATCGAATTTGTCCTACAGAAATTAGCAATTTTATCATCTTCTTTTTTCTTTGTTGTAGCGACAACAGTATCCTTAACTTTTCTTGATCTTTTTAATTTTTTAATTAATACACTTAACAAATTACATAGTTAAAAACTCATATAATTGAAAAGAAAAAATATTTTTTTATGGTTAAAATATAGCATTAAAAAAAAACTTAATTATTTTTAAATTTATCAATATACCACTCCCAATACTTGATGGTTTGTTTGAATTATTTGTTTTAATATTAACGTTTGTAATTTCTTTAAGATTGTAGATTTTAAAAAAAAACATTCCACACTGATCAATTTTAGGATTTAATTTTTCTAAAACTCTTTTTTTATTTTTTCTTAAATAATTTAAATTATAACATTTCATTCCTGATAGTGGGTCTTTTATTGAAAAAAAAAATAAAGACAAGAATCCACAAAAATACTCTGACCATCTATTATATTTTAATCTATTTCCAATTACTAAACTTTTATTTTTTATTTTATTTATTAATTTAGATACAAAAATGTGAGAATGTTCACCATCAGCGTCTATTGTTATTACATAATTTCCCGGAATATTATTAATTATGTGCCTTAACCCAAATTTTAATGCCGCGTCATAACCACTAAGACCTTTCATATTTAAAACTTTATGAGAAAATTGCTTGGCTATCTTAAGCGTATTGTCTATTGAATGATCATTTACAACTATAACTTTTCCATATTTTTTAAATTTTATTAAAACGTTTTTAATGTTTCTTTCTTCATTTTTTGCTGGAATTAAAAAAATAATTTTATTTTTTAATTTCATTTAGTATTTTCGAAATTCAATACTTCATGAAAATTAATATTTTTTTTTGTTTTTCTGCCTAATAATTTTTTATACATATATGGTGCTAAAGCTTTTGGTTTACAAGGTCGAAGAAAAACTAAATGTTCTTTTTTTATGATTACATCTTTTTTTAAATTTTTAGATGTTAAAATTCCTCTTCTTTGAATAATAGACGTTTGTAATTCATTTTTTTCTATTTTTTTAATACCATCTCCCATTGAGTTTTCTAATTTTCTACTTGCTTCTATCATTTTTTCCCAAGTTAAAGGGTTCATTGAAAACTTATGGTCAGGTCCAATTCTATTGTTACTATCTGTAAAATGTTTTTCTATAACTTTAGCACCTAAGGCTATGGATCCTAAAACTGTCTCATGTCCTAGGGTATGATCAGAAAGGCCCAAAACTACATTTGGAAACATTTTTTTATATTGAGATAAGACATTTAAATTTATATAGCCAAAATTATCATTTGATGCTGTATAATTTGTATTACATTGCATCAGAACTAGTTTTTTATTTTTTTTTAAAACTTTTTTAACAATTTGACTTACTTCGCTAATAGAAGAAGCTCCAGTAGCGATAATAATAGGTTTATTATGTTTTGCCATCTCTAAAATTATTTCATGCCAAGTAATATCTCCCGATCCAACTTTCCAAGCAGAAACAAATTTTTTCAAATAGCTAATAAAATTTATGTCATATGGAGCAGTAAAATAATCTATACCAAATTTATAACACGTCTCTTTTAATTCTAAAGTCCAGTCCAAAGGAAGCTCTGATTTTTTATATACTTCAAAAACAGATTTTTTCCATTTAGACTGATGTGAGATTTGTGATTTTAAAGATAAAAAGCTTTTATCAGATACAATTGTTTCAGCTTTAAAATTTTGAAATTTAGCAGCATTAGCTCCTGATTTTGCAGCTAATTCAATTAATTTTTTTGCTCTTTTTAAGTTACCGTCAAAATTTGCAGCTATATCAGCAATAAAATAAGTTCTACAATCATTGCCAACAGAAGTTTTATTAATTTTAAATTTTTGCATTAAAAAAATTTACTAAATATTTACAAGATTAACAATTATTTAATTACTTTATTTCTAAAAGCTAAAAAAGCTTCTTTAAATAAAAAATTTTGCTTTATTTCTGAGTTGCTAATTTTTTTTAACTCTAAGTATTTATATCTTGATAATTCTAAACCAATATCTGATGAGGGTAAATTTTTACTTGTTCTCCATCCTTTAGAGGTTCTAAAATTATGTTCATGATAGCTTATGATTTTTGATTTACTTAATTTACTTAATTTTGGAAGCTTTTTTATGTATCCTAAGTATTTTAATTCTATCCCAACTGTTAGTTCAATGAAATTTTTTATTATTGGGTCTAAATGTTTTTTCCATTTAAATAAAGATGTTTTATAAATTCCTTTTTGTTTTGAATTAAAATTACTATTAGATACCCATTTTTTTGTATTTTGGCCCAATCCCATAAAATTACTTGAATCAATCATGTTACTTGCATACTTAATATTCAAAAAATTACATAATTTTTTTGTTATTTTTTTTGGGTTTCTAACTAAATCTTCATACTTTACAGTAATACATCTATTTTTTAATAATGGCGTTGAATTAAAGTACTCAGCCATTGCAACTTGTTTTCTCCAACATCTAAGAAAAGATAAAGTCATAGGAGCTAAACTTAATATATCTTTTTTATTATAATAATTATTAGATGAAGCTATAGCGGCCCTAGGATCTCTCAATATTAATATAAACTTTGAGCCAGGGTATGCTTTGGCTAATATGGGAAAAAATTCTTCAATCCAGCTATCTAACCAGCCTAACCATTTAATATTTTCTTTATTATGATTTTTATTAATTAATTTTAAAGCATTATCAAAAATTTCTTTAAAATTTAAACCCTTGATATCATTTATATTTTTTTTTAAATGAGGAACATAATCACTCATTCTATTTAAAATTTGTTTTTTTAGATGATTTAATTTATTTTTTTTAAGCTCTACTTTTAAATTACTATTTTGAATAATTTTCATTAACTCCAAATCTTCCTTGGAAAAATAATATTCAGAAAGAGGTTCTGTATGCTTTATATTTTTTTTATATTTTGAAGTTTGGTTAATTATTTCTGTACGTAAAAATTGGAACAAAGGTAAAAATGGCTCAGACTCTAAATGAATTTTTTTATTAACTCCAAGAATAGCTTTTACAAGATTTGTTCCACACTCAGCTGGTCCACAAAGAAATAATGGATTTTTCACTTTTGTTTGGTTGAATTGAATTGATTTAATATTTTGTTAAGAAATGGTATAGGTTCGAACTTAAATATAATTTTTGTATTTTCTTTAATCATTTTTTTAATAAACTTCTTCTAATATTTGTTGCAGAGATTTTTTCAATTTTTTTAGATACTTTGATGTTTCTAAATTTATACCCAACTTTTCTACCATATATAACTTCCGATACTACTGGTATCTTAATAATGATATAATTACCCTTATATTTTTTAAGAGATATATCTATTTTTTTTTTAACATAATTAAATTTAAATGGATTTTTAATATTCACTTTGTAACTATCCATTATTAAAATAGCTACTTGTCCATTTTTTTTTAAGGCATTTAAAAATAATTTTTTATGGCCTTCGTGAAATGGCTGAAACCTGCCTATATAAATAGCAGTTTTTTTTTTCCAATTAAACTTTTTCATATTTAAATATTGATTTTAAAATTTTTTTTGTAGACAGAGCTATAGTATTTTTTTGTGTATCTATTATAATTTTTTTATATTGGGATTTTTCATAATTTATTTTAGAATTAAAACCAATTAAATTTTTAATTTTTTTTTCTTTGGCCAACTTATATAGATTTTTTGTATCTCTTCTAATTAACTCTTTTAAACTACATTTTATATGTATCTCCTTATAGTTTTCTTTAAAAATCTTTTTAGCCTTTAATCTAGATTTTAACAGAGGAGAAATTACAGAAGCTATAATATAATCATAGTTTTTACTTATGATAAAAATATTTTTAATTATGGCAAGATTATTTAAATATATATTTTTTTTTGTAAAATTATTTTTATTTTTATTTTTACTTCTAAATTGATCTCCATCAACAATTTTCACCTTAAATCTTAATTTAAGAAGTTTTTTTTTTAAGCAATTAGCTAATGTAGTTTTTCCTGACCCAGATAAACCTGTTAACCATAAAATTTTACAATTCATTTTTTCTGTTGTACATAAAATATTTTTACATGTATATGGATAATCACAAAAACCTAAAAGTTAATTTATTTATGATTGATAATAATATTGTTTTCATATTACTAACCTGTCTAATAACCCTACAAAGTATGGCTGGTGTTGGTATTCTTGTTTTGGGAACACCGCTGTTGCTTCTGATAGATTATAATATGATTGATATTATGGGGATACTTTTACCATTATCTATATTAACTAGCCTAATAAATTTTTTATATTTTAAATTGAAAAATAAAAAGATGAATATTGAGATTGATTCAGAAATTAAAAAATATCTTTTTTTAACTTGTGGTCCATCAATTATTATAGGGTTAATAATTCTAAAACTATTTGATCAGTATATAAACTTTAATCTCTTCGTGTCTGTCATAATTATTTCATCTATTTATTTAGTAATTAAACTTAATAAAAAAATACTTAATGCAAAAAAAAACTTAAAAATATTTTCATTATCTTTGGTAGGGTTAATTCATGGGATAACTAATTCTGGTGGAACACTCCTATCTCTTTTTGTCTCTGGTCTTCAAAAAAACAAAATAAATCAATCTAGATATAACATAACTTTTGCATATTTATTTCTTGCTATATTTCAATATATTTCATTTTTAATTATATTTGAGACAAAGTATGGGTTAAATGAATTAAAATTATTATTTCTTGTCATACCTTTAGGGGTAATTTTGGGAAATTTACTAGTGAAATTCATTAGTGAGAAACTCTACAAAATAATCATTAATATACTCGCAATAATTTCAGCTTTTTTTTTAATATTAAAAATTTAAATTTTATATCATAAACAAAAAACGAAGAGTTTTAAAAAAATTCCTTTATCTGATATAATTTATTTGTTTAAATAATTTAAATTTTTTGTGCAACATGATAAATAATAAACTAATTAAAAATAAAAAAAATATTTTAAGGGAGTTCGATAAAGAAAAATATGGTAACTTATTAAAAAAAATAAATTTCAAAACAAACTTAAGAAAATGTGAAGAATTACTTAACAATTTTAATTCTCCTAATGAAACTTTTTTCAAAAAAAATTTGAATAATAAAAAAATAATTAAAAAATTTATCCTCAAATATTCAAAAAAATCGTCAACAATTGTAGAATGTGGATGTGGATATGGTTCTATAGGATTGTACTTATTAAATTCAATAAAATTTAAAAAAAAAAAATTTATTTTTTTAGATATTTCTAAAAATGCAATACAGGTTTTAAATAAAATTGCTAAAAATTTAAGAATAAATAAAAATAAATTTAAAACAGGGTTGATTGATATTTATAATTGTATTTTAGATAAGAAAATAAAAATTCCAAAGAATTCAACTATTTTTACTAGTAGTGCTATGCATTATAAAAAAAAACATAATAAAAAATTTATAGATTTTTTTTTAAATTTTCAATTTGAGCATTTAATTTTTTTTGAACCCATCTATGAACATAACAAAAATAATAAGAAAATTCTTAATTACATTGAAAAAAATAATTATTCACAAAACTTTCTAACTGTTTTAAAAAATAGTCCCAAAATTCAAATTATTTTTGAAAGAAAAAATATTTATTTTTCTCATAAATTTCTTCCATATTCTCTTATTATTATAAAAAAAATCTAAATTAATTATATTTGTAAAAATTAATATATTTTTATTCACGGAATTTTAAGATCACTCCAAACTTTCTCAAAAGCACTGCTAATAAATTTTACATCATCGATTGTTAAATCATACATACAAACTTCAAATTTTATAAATGACTTTTCATGCAAATATTCGGCGTTTGGACAAATACCTTTTTTATATGAAATATTTCTTTTGTTAAAACTAGAATTCCAAGGAAATCCTTTACTACCATAAGCAATTTTTTTTTGAAACATTGGTAATAAATGCAAGCATGTATAACCTGCACTTAGTCCCAGGACACCTTCTGATGTTAATTTATTAATAATATATTCTCTTGAATATTTTATATTTTGTAAATCAAGGTTTATTCCATAAATGTAATATGAATGAGTATAACCTTTTAAAACTTTTGGTAAAAATAAACTGGAAAGTTTTGATAAATTTTTAGTAAGCAACTGACAAATTTTTTGTTTTTTTTTTATTACTTTTTTTAATTTTTTTAATTGTTGAATACCGATAGCGCTTTCTATTTCGCCAAGTCTAAAATTATAACCAATCATATTTGATAAATTTTCAACTTTATTTGAGCGCACTACACTTTCAGCATGATTTCGAATAAGATTTATTCTCTTTGCAATTTTATCAGAATTTGTAAAAATCACTCCTCCTTCTCCAGTATGAATATGTTTGTGATAATTTAAGCTTATACCACCTACGTCTGATATTGTTCCAGCAATTTTTTTTTTGTAAAAAGAGTATGGTGACTGAGCTGAGTCAGTGATTAATTTAATTTTATATTTTTTAGAAATTTTTTTTAGTTCAGATATATTGCAAGGATGTCCAAAGATATCTACTGCCATAATAGCTTTAGTTTTTTTTGAAATTTTTCTTAAAACATCATCAGGATCAATATTATAAGTTGTTTTATCTATATCTGCAAATACTGGTATCGCATTCCAATTTAGAATAGCAGATGCACAAGCAGACATGGTCCATGGGGGTAAAATTATTTCATCACCAGGGTTAATATCTAAAGCTCCCACAGCACAAATTAATCCAGATGTCCATGAATTTACAGTTATTGCGTGTTTAACATTGAAAAATGATTTACATTTTTTCTCAAATTCTCTTACTTTAGGTCCTCCAAAAAATTCTTTTGAATACTCACCTAAAAAATTTGACAAATTTCCACTTTTAATAACAGCTGATGCAGCTTTAAGCTCCTCTTTATCAATGGAATTGTATTTCTTAAATTTTCTCATGATTTAAAATTTTGTACATATTATTTACAGTTTTTAAGGCATCATCACCACTACAGAGATGATAATTTTTTCTTTTGAGGATATATTTTGTAATTTCATTATAAACATTTAATTGATATTTATACATTAAATTGTTTATAAGATTTTTAGACACTCCTTTTTTAATTATTACTATTTGCTCACCGTTTCTTGTATATTTAATTAAATGTTTTCCATATTTAAGCTCAAATTTAAATTGATCAAACTCTTTATTTTTACAAATAAAATTAATTTTTGCGTCACCAAGTTCAACAAAAAAATTACATTTTATGTCATATTTTCTAAAAATTTTTAGTCTTTTAGTTAAATAACCATTTTTAAATTCCCCAAATATGTATTCAAATAAATTCAAAAAATGAGATGCATTATTAAAAAAACCTCGTGAATAATATACTTTGCCAAAAACCTCTTTTTTATTATTTATAAATATTTTTTTTAACTTTTGAGTTGAGGGCTCTGAAATTCTAAAATAATTGACAAATAATTTTATATTATTTTTTTTGCAAATTTTTACAATTTTTTCAGCTTCATTAATATTTGTTGATAAAGGTTTTTCACAAATTAAGAACTTTACACATTTATGTTTTGCAATTTTTTTAATACATTGAAAATGAGTATTTGTTGGTGTAGACAAAACTACAAGTGATGGTTTTGTTTTTAAAAGTGGTAAATCAATACTATTGAATACAGGTTTTTTGTACTTTTTAAGAAAAATATCTCTTTTTTTTTTTGAAATATCTGATCCACCTACTAAATCAAATATCTTACTGTAAGTAATTGACTTTGCGTGTGTATAAAAATATTTATTTTTAATTGTTTTATCATATCCAATTCCAATATTTCCCAAACCTATTATAAAAGATTTTATTTTTTGCATTAAAATTTATTTAAATAATTTATCTGGTTTGATGGAATTTCGCATAAAAAACCTTTAGGTATAGATGAATAAACTTTTTTGTTTGCAAGAATGGCAACGTACATAGCAACAGTATTGCAGCCAACTATGATATCATTTTTATATATTTCATCTAAAAGATCATTATTTTTTCTTATAGATATTTTATATTCTTTAAATTCATTTACCCAATTATACTTTTTTGGATTTTCGTTGGGATGAGGCCTGAAGGTAATTTTTTTTATTTTATAAATTTTAGTTATTTTTTTTAAGAATAAGTTAATACATTGTTTTTCATTATAAAAATTTTTATTTTTTAATTCGGTTATAGGCTCACAAAGGTATAATACTTTTTTTGTTATATTTTTTTTTTGTTTTTTTTTTATGTTAAAAAACCTTTTTACTTTTTTAAAATAATAATTTTTTTTTCTAAGAATTTTAACATCTCCATTAAAAGTTTTTTTTGCTAATTTATATGCATCGCTGTCACCTACCCATATTTCATCTGGTAAAATCAATCTATTACGTCTTAGAAATCTTTTCTTATAATTTATCCAATGATCTAAAAAAGCACATACTTTAATTTTATTTACCTTACATTGATGTATTATATCTATCTCATTTTTAGTTGCCCAACCAGTTGAAGAAATAACTAATGATAACTTATGAATAGATTTATTAAATTTAGAAATTTTTAAATTACTAATTTTTTTTTTAAAGATTTTAATAGCAGGACCGCTTAAAAAAAATAAATATTTGTTTTTATTATTTATAACGTATTCACTTAATATTTCAGCTCCACCTGCATCATTACTTGATATGCCTATCATTATAAGTCTTTTTTATTATATCCTTTGCGATCAACATCTTCATTAATTTTGATCCATTTTTTTTTTTTAACTAATTTTATGATGTCACTACATCCAAAGAAATATTTCTTATAATAAAAGTAATTAATTATTTTTTTTATCAATAAATAATCTTTTTTTTCATCCAGTGTTACTCCTAATTCTGGCCAATAATTTTTTTTAGTAGCAATCAAATTTTTAATTTTAAAAATTTTTGGATTTTCTCTAATAAATAAAGTTACATGTTCTTTATGTTTTTTTTTCTTTGATAAAGTATTAGTTTTTATTAAAGATTTAGAGTTTACAACACTTACATCCATCCCATCAGGAAAAGATCTAACAAAAGAGTTAGAAACACAATCATATTTATTTTTGTTATATATTGATATTGCTTGTTTAATAATCTTGTAATCAATAATTGGGCAGTCAGCAGTTATTTGTACAATTGTATCAGCTTTAAATTTTTTTACTGCATTGACAACTCTACTCAAAACATTATTTTCACTACCTCTAAAGAATTTTATATTTAGTATTTTTGCTTGCTCAACTAAAATATCGTCAGTTTTATTTTTTGTAGTGCATAATATTATTTCTTCTATCTCTTTTACCTTTTTTAATCTTTCAACTAGATATACTAGCAACATTTTTTTTTTAACTTTCATTATTACTTTGCCAGGCAAGCGACTAGAAGTCATTCTGGCCTCAATTGTAGCAACTGTTTTCATAAAAAAAATAATAACTAACTATATCATCTTTATATCAAAATTACTTAAATGATATTAAACAACATATATTTAAAAAATGTTGAGAGTGTCTTGATAGAATAATAATAAAAAAATTAGGATTATAATAACTAAAAGCTATAATATTAATTTGTAAGTATTTTAATTAAAAAATATCGATAATTGGTAAATGTCTAAAAATTTTTTTCAGTGCATAAATCAAGCCAATTGAGCTATTAGTACTGGTCAGCTGCACGCATTACTGCGCTTCCACATCCAGCCTATCAACGTGGTGGTCTACCACGGCTCTATAGGAAGAACTAGTTTTGAGGTGAGTTTCCCGCTTAGATGCTTTCAGCAGTTATCTCTTCCATACTTAG
>Ga0206131_10001507_pt1 | contig 29914 bp, 19 predicted proteins | sample Helgoland_Spring_FD_148636 | JGI IMG/M metagenome (GOLD analysis project Ga0206131, IMG submission 148636) | Pelagic subsurface seawater microbial communities from Kabeltonne, Helgoland, North Sea - Helgoland_Spring_Bloom_20160517_1 | ecosystem: Environmental > Aquatic > Marine > Epipelagic ...
GGGGGAAAAGGTTTAGCCCGAAGATACCGGACGGGATGGTGCTGCCGCGCCGCGGGGTGGAGCAAAACCGGTTGGACATCGAAATCGCGGAGGCGGATATCATGGAGCGTTTCGATCCGGACATCTCCAAAGCATACCAATTGCCGCGCGGCGATGTCCGCTTCGAGGATCGCATCTACGAACATTGGCACGCAGGGCATCACGAACATGTGGAGGATGCTCCGAATACGGAATCGGTAGAGGACCGATGGAATATCGCGACCGGGAAATGGGATCGCTACTTGGAGGACAGCATTGCCGAGACCCCATACGAAAGGGATACGCCCTATCTCTGGCATCCGTATTACCAGAGCAAATTCAAGGGCGATATCCCGGTTTACGGGCAGGACATTTTCGCTAACTTCACTCTGCAGAGCTTTTCTGACTTCGAGGTGCGCACCATCCCGACCCCCGCTGGTGTCAGCACGGCTCGTGGTGGCAGTGCAGAATTTTTCGGCCGTGGCGAGCAGGCGGGAATCGTTACGAACACCAGCCTGACCTTCGATCTGTTCAAGGGAGAAACCTCGTTCAAACCGGTCGAATGGCTGTTCCGTATCCAACCGGTTTTCAATACGAACTATGTCTCGGTGGACGAGACAACCCTGATCTCGCCCGATCCGCGCGGCCTCAGTCAGTCCACCAGCAGCGCTCCGGGAAATTCCTTTGGAAGCAACCCCGGCGGCATCAATCCCGGTGACATCGACAGTTACCTCGATCCGCTCCTCTTCCCCGCCAACGGCGACTTCCGCGGGTCGGACGCCACCGAGCGCTTCGAGAACCACATCGCCCTGCAACAGTTTTTCTTTGAGGCGCACCTTCTCGACCTTTCGGAAAACTACGACTTCGCGGCCCTGCGGGTCGGTACCCAGATCTTCAACGCGGATTTCCGTGGCCATGTGTTCTTTGATTCGAACTGGGGCTACCGCCTATTCGGAAACCTGCAGAAGAACCGCATTCAGTATAATCTCGCCTTCTTCGACTTATTTGAAAAGGAGTCCTTCTCGGAGCTCAACACATGGGATGACCGCAACCAGAACGTGTTCGTCGCCAACCTTTACTGGCAGGATTTGCTCTTCAAGGGCTACACCGCCCAGGTCAGTTTTCTTGCGAACTGGGACAAGGGCAGTGATTCCGGCCTGACCTTTGACAGTGCGGGAAATATTGTCCGCCCGACTCCGATCGGCACCATCGCTCCGCACGACTTGGAGGCATATTACCTTGGCTGGAATGGGGAAGGCCACATCGGTCGAATGAACATCAGCCATTCCCTCTACCATGTTTTCGGCGAAGACGACCTGAACGGCCTCGCAGGTGGATCGGTGGACATCGACGCATGGATGGCGGCGCTTGAGATCTCGGTCGACACCGATTGGATGAGGCACAAGCTTACGTTTTTCTGGGCATCGGGAGACGACGACGCCACCGATAGCAAGGCCACGGGCTGGGACTCCATCGTCGATAATCCGAATCTTATCGGCGGGCCGTTCAGCTACTGGCAGAGGCAGGGGCCGAACCTCGGCGGCACAGCAGTCGCCCTCAAGCAGCGCCTGAGCCTGATCCCCAATCTCCGGTCTAACAAGTTTTTCGGTCAGTCGAGTTTCGTGAATCCGGGCATCTTCATCGTCGGGATCGGGGAGGAATGGGAAATGACCCCTAGGACGCGCTTATTCGCGAACCTCAACTACATGATGTTTATGGAAACGGATCCTCTATCCGAAGCATTGCTCACGGACGGGGTCGACCGCGAGATCGGCTGGGACTTGAGTTTCGGAGTGGAGCACCGGCCTTTCCTGACTGAGAACCTCAAGGTCATCGCGGGTATCGGTCTTCTGTTTCCCGGCGACGGCCTCAAGGATATTTATCGCACCACTTCACCCGGGGTGGGCGGCTTCACTACCGGAGCAACTGGAGATATCGACGGGGTGCTCTATAGCGGCTTTCTCGGCGCAACCATGACTTTCTAATGATTAAATCGCTACACACTCGCATTCGGATCGCTCACCTCCTGGTCGGCATGGCATTGGCCTTGCCTGCCTATTCGCAGGATGCCGTTTACAAGAGGCTTTTCGGCCCGCCGACCGCAGCGGTGGAGTCCGCGCCGCGTGCGGTTGCGATCCCCAAGCCCAACAAGGTGGATCAGACGAAGGCGACGCAGATGGCGAAAAGCCGTGGTTGTATCGACTGCCACGAAAATTCGCACGATCCGCACGGCAGCGAGTTCGTGCGACTCGGTTGCACGGATTGCCACGGCGGCGATCCAACCCCGGGTCTGACGATGCGACAGGCGCACGTTGTGCCGCGCAATCCGGTGTTTTTTGAGAGTTCCGCGAACCCGAGCGACAGCACGGTGCTGCTCAATCATGAATCCCCGGAGTTCATCCAGTTCGTGAATCCGGGCGACCTACGCGTAGCCAAGAAAACCTGTGGCGACTGCCATGCGCAGGAGGTGGACAACGTCGGCCACAGCATGATGCGCCACGGTGCGATGCTCTGGGGTGCTGCGGCTTACAACAACGGCAGCTTCCCGGTTAAAGATTCGATTTTCGGTCAGGCCTACGGTGCAAATGGCGTTTCCCTGGCACTGAAAAGCCCGTTCAAGTATTCAAAGGAGGAGATGAAGAAGATGGGCATCGTGGCGGAAATTTTCCCGCTGCCTCGTTTCAACGTCGGGCAGACGGGGAACATCTACCGCATCTTCGAGAAGGGCGGGACAAGGCTTCTGGATCTGGGAAATCCCGATCCTTTTGACCCGCCGGGCAGACCGTTCCGGCGTCTTGGCGAACGCGGCCTCGGTACCATTTCCCGGGTCGATCCGGTGATCATCGGTGCGCACAAGACTCGGCTTCACGATCCGTTGTTGGATTTCTTCGGGTCGAATGACAGACCCGGCGACTATCGGTCGAGCGGCTGCACGGCCTGCCACGTAGTGTATGCGAACGATCGCTCGCCCTCGAACTCCGGCTGGTACAGCGCCTACGGGAACCAGGGACTTTCGTTCAATCCCGATCCGATGATTTCGAAGAAGGAGAAAGGTCATCCGATCGAACACAAGTTCACGCGCAGCATCCCGTCGAGCCAGTGCATGACCTGCCACATGCACCAAGGAAACATGTTCGTGAACCCCTACCTCGGCTACACTTGGTGGGATCAGGAGTCGGACGCGGAGCACATGTATCCGAAGAAGCAGAGATACCCCACCGACGAGGAGATGGTGGAGTCCCTGCGGAGAAATCCCGAAGCTGCCGCCGCACGCGGCCTTTGGGGTGATGTTAATTTCTTGGAAAAAGTCGCCGAGATGAACCCCAAGCTCAAGGACACGCAATTCGCTGATTACCATGGGCACGGCTGGGTGTTCCGGGCGGTGTTCAAGAAAGACCGCGAAGGGAACCTCCTGACCAAAGATGGCGACAAGATTTCCCACAGCGACAAGGACAAGTTCAAAAAGGCGGTTCATATGAAGGACGTCCACCTGGCGCTCGGTATGCAGTGCGTTGATTGCCATTTCCTCAACGATGTCCACGGCAACGGCCTGCTCTATGTCGAGCCGCGTGCCGCGACGGCGATCACCTGCATCGATTGCCACGGCACCACCACCGCCCGGCCTACCCTGATCACAACGGGTATGGGCGGGGAACTGATGAAAGACGGCAAGATCAAGCCGATCGACCTCACCGAAAGCAACACTCCCTTCGGTCCGCGTTTCCGCAGGAGTGCGGACGGGAAACGGCTCTACCAGCAATCCTCGATGGAGAAAGGGCTGGTGTGGGAGATCCCGCAAACGCTCGATACGGTCACACCGGGATCCGACCACTACAATGTCATGAGCGCCTACGCCAAGACGCTGAAGCGCGATGGCAAGAGCTGGGGATCGGTCCCGGACGATCCGAAGAAATGCCAACAGGAACTGGCGCACAGCAACGCGGAAATGGACTGCCAGACATGCCACACGGCATGGGCCACGAGTTGTTTCGGCTGCCACATCCCGATGGAGGCGAACTACAAGATGGCCGCCAACAAATTTGAGGGAACCACGACCCGGAACTACTCGTCCTACAACCCGCAGGTGGTGCGCGACGATGTCTTCATGCTCGGCAAGGACAGTACGGTGAAAGGCAACCGGCTCGCCGTTCTGCGCTCATCGAGTGCGATGCTCGTCGGCTCCCAGGGGTCGAACCGCGAGTGGTTCTACACCCAGCAGCAGACCGTCTCCTCCGAGGGGTATTCGGGTCAGGCTTTCAATCCTCATTTCGCCCACACCACCAGCGGAGTGGGAACGACGAAGAACTGCTCCGACTGCCATATTTCGGAAAACAACGACAACAACGCGGTCATGACCCAGTTGCTCGGTTTCGGTACGGGAACGGTGAACTTCTTCGGGCGCTTCGCCTATATCGGCACCGATCACCACGGCCTGAACGGCGTGGTTTGGACGGAACGGACCGAGCCGCAGGCGGTGATTGGCAGCCACCTGCACCGCTATGCTTACCCGGATTATTTCAAGCAGCACCTCGATAATAAATCCGTCCTGAAGACGTCTCACCATCACCATGCGAAGGGTGGTGTGACCGATCTCCAGCATCGCGGCGAATATCTCTACGCGGCGCTCGGGAAAAAGGGCTTTGGCATTTTCGATATCGCCAACATCGATAACAAGAACTTCTCCGAGCGCATCGTCGCAACGCCGTTCTCGCCGCTGGGGCACGACACCTTCTTCAATACCTCATTTGCGACATCTGTCGCCTTGCCGAGCACGCTGATCAACGATCCAAAGCGCAAGCGTCTGCCGGAAAACGAGGAGCAGCCGATCGCCTCCTACCACGGATATGCCTTCATCACCGATCTAAAGGAAGGTCTGATCGTGACCGACGTTTCGATGATGCTGGACGGGAATCCGGACAACAATTTCATCAAGAAGGACGTGTCGTTCAATCCCAACGGCGTTCTCGACGGCGCACAGCATGCCTACATGACCGGGCAGTGGATTTACATCACCACGGCGAAAGGGCTGTCGGTTGTCGATGTGTCGGATCCTTTGGCACCGGTTCTGGCCGGCGGTTACTCCGGCTCGGCTCTACGCGGTGCGCGGAATTCCACCCTCCAGTGGCGCTACCTTTTCGTGACGGATGCCGATGGCCTGAAAGTCTTCGACGTTTCCGAGCCTGCCAATCCTAAGCCGATACCGGGTGCTGCTGTTTCGTTGGGTGATGCGAATGGCCTCTACGCGGCGAGGACATACCTCTACGTGGCGAACGGTTCGCAGGGCTTGGCGATGATCGATATCAAGAATCCTGAAAAGCCCCGTTTTATCAAAAACTTCAGTGCCGGCGGCAAGCTCAACGATGTGCGCGATGTGCAGATCGGATCGGTCAGTGCCTCGATGTATGCGCTTGTTGCGGACGGCCACAACGGCATGCGGGTAGTCCAGATGATCTCTCCGGAGAACGTGCCCGGGCACATGGGCTTCTCGCCTGTGCCGAACCCGAAGCTGATCGCAACTTATCCGACCAAGGCGGCTGCGGTCACGATTTCGCGTGGCTTGGATCGGGATCGCGTCGTGGATGAGAGCGGCAACCAGACCGTGGTCTTCGGGCGGCGCGGCTCGCGTCCTTTCAATACCGAGGAAATGAAGACCTTCTTCCGCAAGGCGACTTCCGGGGAATACGGGACGGATTCGCTGAAACGCAACGGCCCGGTCTATAAGGTTGCGGATGTGAAACGCGGCAACAAAGGCGAGCTCTTCGATACCCGTGGCAGGACGCTACAACCCACAGATGATTTCATCAGCCCGGAAGTGGCGGAAGACGAGAAGGAGCAACCTTACGCCGGTCGCTTGAGGAGAAGAAGGGCTCCCGAAGATTTAAAATGATGAAGCGCTTATTTGTTATGTCCTTTATCCTGGCAGCGGCTCCGCCCGTGTTCGGGGAAGGCGTTATTTCGCCGGTCTCTGGGGTACACGGCCAGGCCGGGCACCGTGACGGAACCGGTGCCGGTGCTGTTTTCAATGATCCCATGGGTCTTGCGCGGGATGCACAGGGAAATGTTTTAGTTTGTGACGCACGGAACCATGTGATCCGAAAAATTTCCGATTCAGGGGTGGTCACAACTCTGGCTGGGGAACCTGGTGTTGCAGGTGGTGTTGACGGAGTTGGTGGCGCGGCGCGTTTCCGCTTCCCTGCGGACATTGCGATCTCATCCTCCGGCGACCTCTTTGTTGCCGACAGCGGGAACCATTGCATCCGAAAGGTGAAACCCGACGGCACGGTCAGCACGATCGCCGGGAACCTAGGCAGCGCCGACGACATTTCTGTGGACTACGGATCAGGCTACACGCTTGTCCCTCGCGAGTTGGACGGTGTCGGGGCGACGGCGCGTTTCAACAACCCGAGCGGGATCGCATTCGCACCTGCCGGGCATCTGTATGTCAGCGATACGGGAAACCACATCATCCGCAGAGTGAACCTGGACGGAACCGTGACCACGATCGCCGGCAAAGCAGGTATCTGGGGTGCCACGGACGGAACCGGTGAGAATGCGCGCTTCAATGCTCCGCTGGGAATGTGCGCGGGCACCGACGGCAAACTTTACGTCGCCGATTCTGAAAATCACACGATACGCTGCATGACTCAGCAGGCCACTGTGACCACATTTTCGGGCAGTCCCACCGAGCACGGCTGCAAAGCCGGCCCCCGTCTCGAAGCACGCTATTGCGCTCCGGTGGATATTTCCCCGCATCCGGACGGCGGATTTATCATCTGCGAATCTTTCGGTAACGCGCTCTTTCGGCTAAAGGCGGACGGCATGGTCTCCATGTTGGCGGGTGGTGGCAGTGCACAGTCGCCGCCAACTTCCAAGTCGCTCTCGAACCCGAGTTCCGCTGTCTGCGACGCGCTGGGGAACGTCTATGTATCGGACACGTTCAGCCAGGAGATCCGCCTGATCATCGAGAAATTCGATATGGCGATTTCCAAGGTCGGCGAAGACAAGCAGCTGACAATCACTTGGGACAGCCTGCCCGGCCGCGACTATCAGCTACAGGTTCTCGGGAATGACGGCTGGGGAAACGCCGCATACGTTCCGGTTCATGCGACGGACGAGATTTCGGATATCAGCTTCCCGCTTCCGTCCGACCCGAAGGGGATCTACCGGATTCTGCTGCTCGGCTTTTGAGTGCATGCGATCTTTCCTAGCCCCTGCCTGATGCTCTAACACAAGAGGATCTCGCGCAAAGCCTCAGAGCCGTAAAGTTTTGGATCATGAGTCTTCCGAAAAAAGATTTTCCACCTGCTGCCTTTGCGACTTTGCGGTGAATAGGACACTTGAGGAGTGGCGAACCAGCGTTCGCCACTCCTCAGAAACTCGAAGCCGCGCGGGGGAATTTCGCGTAGGGGATGCGGGCGCGTTCGTAAACCATGTCATCGGCGCGGCTTCCGGATGGAGGAAGGAAATCGCGGGCACCGGCGGCTGAGACGATGTCGTCCTGTTCGATGCCATCCCCGGAGACCCCGATCGCCCCGATGAGAACCCCGTTTCGATAAAGCGGAAAGGCTCCCGGGAAGATGGTGATGCCGTTGGGCACGTTAAGATTGATTGGCTCGGAAGGAACCTGCGGACCCAGTGCACCGAAGTCTTTCACGGAAAGAGGGGCCTGTAGGGACTGGAGTGGTCCCGGCGGGGTTCCCACGATGCCGGGCGGATACATCGACTGGGATAGGAAACCGACGGCACGGCAGGAGAAAGCGCGCGGGCTGCCTCTTTCGAGACCTCGTGAGAAAAACAGGGCGGTTCGTGCTTTCTGGATGGCGACATCCCAGCTGAAAATCGTGGCATCCGGCGTGCGGTATGTTCCCAGGACAACGGGTTCTACACCGTCGGTGGCGGGATTGTTGACCACCGAGATCCAGACCCGGGCGATCTGCCCTCGTGGCAACCGGATACCGGCACGTGTGATTTCAGAGCGCTCGGCCGCGATGCGGAGGATGTTTTCTACCTCCGCAGCCGTCAGACGTGCGGCTCCGCTGATCGTGCCGGGAAGCGGATCCGCACGGATGGCGGAGCGGAGCTGCCCGGGGATCGAGTTCGTGCCAAGCAGGCCGAAGGGATTCGGATAAACGACCGGTGGGGGCGATGCCTTGGGCGAGTAATCCACCACGCCGTCGTCCGAAGATCCGGGGATGCCATCGATGTCGGCGAGCGTTACTGGCTGACCGTTGGCGGGGTTGGCGAGATAAACGGCGGGATTGGCGACGGTGGCGTCGGAACCGGTGTTGACCAGGTATGCCAGGCGAATGCCGTCGATGAGAACATTGCTGCCATCGAAGGTCGAATCGGGGCGGTAGCCCGCCTGCCCGCTGAGGGCGATCTGCTCGTTGGCGGTCGGCAGGAAGGAAGTGTCGAATCCGGATACCGCCGCATCGGCATAACCGACAACGCCGATACCGCCGACGAGAATACCGTTTTTGAAAAGAGGTACGCCGCCGGGATTTCCCGAAAGCGCAAGAGCGGTAAAGGGGACGCTGCGGAAGGCATCGGCGGGGGTAGCGCTACCAGGATCGTCGACGCCCGGAACCGGAGGGAGGGGGAACGTGTTATCGGTCTCCGGTGCCTTGTATTTGTTCGTATCGGAAAACGCCATGCTGGAGAAATTCACGCCAACGAGCGGGCCGTTGGGACGATTCTTCACGCCGGGAGGGAAATTCTGCTGGATGATGAAACCCGCGGTTCGGGTAGTGAAAGCATGCTGGTTGCTGCTGAGGAAGGCCGCCGCGCCCGCCGTGGAAACCGCCCTCGCGACATCCGTTGCTGCGGGCTGTGCCCCACCGTTCACGTCCCACACACCGAGCACGAATCCCTCACGGTCGACGACCGCGACCACCCGGTCCGGGGACACGATGAGAGACTCCTGCACCGTCTGTGCAATGATCGTTTGCACATCAGCTGTGGTCATTCCCTGCCCGAACAACGAAGCTATCGGGGCGAGCAGGAATACTGTAAAAATCCAACGCATTTTCATTGGCTATTTCTCCTGATCTCAGCCCGCTTGGCAAGGAAATTGGGCATTCCGGGCAGATCGCAATTCCTAACCGGCTACGAGTGCCTGGTCGATGTCTGCGAGGATATCGTCGATGTGCTCGATGCCGATGGACAGGCGAATCATTTCCGGAGGGATACCTGCGGCGGACTGTGCCTCGGCGCTGAGCTGGGAATGAGTGGTGCTGGCCGGATGGATGGCGAGCGACTTGGCGTCGCCGACGTTGGCGAGGTGGGAGATGAGACCGAGCGACTCGATGAATTTCTTCCCCGCATCCGCCCCGCCCTTGATGCCGAAGACGACCATGGGGCCGCCTTTCCCGCCGAGGTATTGCTTGTTCTTTTCGAATTCCGGATCGCTTTCGAGGCCGGGGTAGCGCACCCAATCGATCTTTTCATGCGAGGTGAGATGCTTCGCGACGGCGAGGGAGTTTTCGCAATGGCGCTCCATGCGCAGCGGCAGCGTCTCGACCCCCTGGAGGATGGCCCAGGCGTTATCCGGTGAAAGGCAGGCACCGAGGTTGCGGAGCGGCCCGGTGCGCATGCGCAGGATAAAGGCCAGCGGTGCGAGTGGTGCTGGAAGGTCGTGTCCCCAGCGCAGGCCGTGGTAGGAGGTATCTGGTTCGTCGAAGAGAGGATGCTTGCCGCCGGCCCAGTTGAATTTCCCGGAGTCGATGACGATGCCTCCGATGGATGTTCCGTGGCCGCCGAGCCATTTCGTGAGGGAGTGGATCACAATATCCGCGCCGCATTCGATGGGGCGGAGAAGGGCGGGGGTGGTGAACGTCGAATCGACGATCAGGGGAAGTCCCAGCGAATGGGCGGAGACGGCGATCGCGCGGATGTCGGCAATCTCGAGTGCGGGGTTGGAGACCGTCTCGGTGAAAAACGCGCGGGTCTTGTTATCGGCCGCCTTGGCGAAATTTGCGGGGTCGGTGGAGTCGACGAAGCGCACCTCGATGCCAAGCTGCGGGAGGATGTTGGCGAACTGAGTGTAGGAGCCGCCGTAGAGGTTGCGGGCGGAGACAATATTGTCGCCGGCCTGCGCTAGGTTGATGACGGTATTGAAAATCGCGGCCGTGCCGGAGGCATGGGCGAGGCCACCCATCTCAGGTGCGCCTTCGAGGAGCGAGATTCTTTTCTCCAGGACGTCGTTGGTTGGATTCATCAGGCGGGAATAGATGTTCCCGAGCTCCTTGAGTGCGAAGAGATTGGCCGCGTGTTCGGTGGAGTTAAAAACGAAGGACGCGGTGCGGTAGATCGGAACGGCGCGGGAGTTCGTATCGGAATCCGGCTTGTGGCCGCCGTGTAGACAGATGGTGTCGAGTTTCATAAGGAGGGGAGTTTGGATGATGCGCGAGGCGATGCCAGAAATTAATGTGCCGGTATGGAAAGCCGTCCATTCTCAGTGTCCGGGCAGACTGGCGTCAGCCCCAGCTACGTCGACTTCACGCGGGCGGAGAGCGCAGGATGAGGGATTTCTTCACCTGCATGTCCTCCATGGTGTGGGGGATTCCGCCGACGCCGAGGCCGGATTCGCGGAGGCCGCCGAAGGGCATCCAATCGACGCGGAAAGCGGTGTGATCGTTGGCCATGACGGTCAGTGCGTTGAGCTCTCGGTATGCTTTGAGGATCGTGTCCATATCGCGGCTGAAAACGGATGCCTGGAAGGAGAACGGGACATCGTTGGCGGCGCGGATGGAGTCTTGCACCGAGTCGCTTGTGTAAAGGCAGACAACGGGGCCGAAGATCTCCTGCTTGCTGACGTGGCTGTCCGCTGGGGGATTGATGAGGATGGTCGGCTCGAAACAGGTTTCCGAAATGCGCTTGCCGCCGGAGTACAGGATGGCTCCGGCGGCGATGGCTTCCTCGACCCATTTTTCCACACGATCCACCTCCTTGGGGCGGATCAGGGGGCCGATGGCTATCTCTTCCAAGGTGGGGTTACCGACCATCATTTTCGCGGCTTCGGCTGCGAGGCGATCGGCGAGATCCGGGATGACGGATCCAGGGGCGAAAATGCGCTGCACGGAAACGCAGACCTGACCGGCGTGGTAAAAGGCGCCTTTGGCGAGCGGCGTGGCGGCGGTGGCAAGATCGGCGGTGGTGTCCATGACGACGGGTGCGGCACCGCCGTGCTCGAGGGCGCAGCGGGTGCCGGGTGCGAGCTTTGAGCGCAGCATCCAGCCGACCTTTCCGCTGCCGATGAAACTGAAGAATGCCACGCGGGAATCGCCGACGGTGGCGGTTGCGAGGTCGCGATCCTTGATGGCGATGGCCTGGCACCACTCGGCAGGCAGGCCTGCCTCATGGAGAAGTTCGACGAGGCGGAAGCAGGAGAGGGGAGTGTCGGATGCGGGCTTCACGATCACCGGGCAGCCGGTGGCGATGGCCGGGAAGACCTGATGGATGATGAGGTTCACCGGATGATTGAACGCGCTGTAGGCGAGCACCGGTCCGATTGGCTGATGGGAGGAGAAGGCGAGCCGATTGGCGGAGGCGGGGTTGAGCCCCATCGGGATTTCGTCGCCGTGCTGGGTGCGCAGTTCCTCGATGCAGCCATCGATACCGTCGATGGCGCGGGCGATTTCAGCTCGGGAATCGATCAGGGGTTTGCCGCCTTCGCGGGCTGATTCGAGGGCGAATGCCTCGGCGCGATCGGCGAGTAGTTCGGCGGCTTTTCTCAGAATGGCGATTCGTTCCCAGGCAGGGAGGCGCTTCGAAGGATCCGCGTGCAGGGCGGCGGCGGTGGTGAGGGCTGTCTCGACGGTGGCTGCGTCTGCGAGCTCCACCGATCCGATTGCGGAGCCATCGAAGGGCGCGATGACTTCCAATGTGCCGGCGTTTCCGGATGCGCCGGGGACGAGTGTTTTGAAATGGGATTTGGTGGGCATGGGTTGTGGAATTTTAACCGCTAATGAAGACTGGGGTTGTTGGGCAGCAGAATGCAGCCCTCCTTGGGGGCATTTCATTCATACTGCGGCGGAGCGCTCGCGGATCTCGTGATTGAGGATACGGTCGTTGTCCGAATAATCGACCGGGAGATCGATGATGTGGACGCCCGGTTCGTCACGGCATTTTTCCAAAACGGGGAGCAGCTCGTCGGTGGATTCAATGCGGTGACCCTGTGCTCCGTAGCTTTGTGCGTAGAGCACGAAATCCGGGTTGCCGAAGGTGAGGCCGAAGTCGGCGAGTTTCATGTTCGCCTGCTTCCAACGGATCATGCCGTAGGAATCGTCGCGGAAGATGATGACCGTGATATGGAGATTGAGCCGGACGGCGGTTTCGATTTCCTGGGAGTTCATCATGAATCCGCCGTCGCCGCAGATTGCGATGACATCGCGTTCAGGGAAAACGATCTTCGCAGCCATCGCGGAGGGCAGGCCGGCGCCCATGGTGGCGAGGGCGTTGTCGAGCAGGACGGTGTTGGGCAGGGCGGCGTTGTAATGGCGCGCGAACCAGATCTTGTAGACCCCGTTGTCGAGCGCGATCATGCCGTCCTTGGCAAGAGTCTTGCGGACATCGGAGACGAGTCGCTGGGGTTTTACGGGGAAGTTGGGGTCGTCGAAGCCTTCGATTCGCTGTGCGTCGGCGGCTTTCTTGATCGCCATGAAACGGGAGAAATCCCATTGCGCGGAGAGCGCGAGATTTTCGCTGATCTGCCAAATGCTGTTGGCGATGTCGCCGACAACTTCGACCTGCGGCCAATAGACCGGATCGACAGATGCCGAGAAAAAGTTGATGTGGATGACCTTGCGGGTGTCGCCGGGGCGCATGAAGAAGGGCGGTTTCTCGATTACATCGTGACCGACGTTGAGGATGAGGTCCGCGCATTCGATGGCGCGGTGCAGGTAGTCGCCGTCGGAGAGTGCGGCGTTACCGAGGAAGAGGTCGCAGTTTTCGTCGATGACGCCCTTGCCCATCTGGGTGGAGATGAAGGGGATTCCGGTTTTAGCCGAGAACTCCGAGAGCATGCGGCTGGTGAGTTTGCGGTTGGCTCCGGCGGCGACGAGTAGCAGCGGGTGCTTTGCTGCGGAAATCATTTCCACGGCCAGCGCGATCGATTTCGCCTCTGCGACAGGGCGGCGGACGGAGGAGGCGGCGATGGGGACGAGGCCATCCGCTGGCTCGGCGGCGATGTCTTCCGGTAGCTCCAGGTGGACGGCTCCGGGGCGTTCCTCCTCGGCCAGCCGAAATGCCTCGCGGACACGGCAGGCGATATTGTCCACGCTGACGAGCTGGTGGGTGAATTTCGTGAGCGGCTTCATCATCTCGATTACGTCGAGGATCTGGAAGCGTCCCTGCTTGCTTTTCTTCACGGGCTTCTGGCCGGTGATCATCATCATCGGCATTCCGCCGAGCTGGGCGTATGCGGCGGCGGTGACGAGATTGGTCGCGCCGGGGCCGAGGGTCGAGAGGCAGACGCCGGTTTTTCCGGTCAGGCGCCCGTAGGTGGCGGCCATAAAGCCCGCACCCTGCTCGTGGCGGGTGAGTATGAGCTTGATGGTCGAGCGCGACAGGGAGTCGAGGAAATCGAGGTTCTCTTCACCGGGGATGCCGAAGATGTATTCGACTCCCTCGGCTTCGAGGCATTTTACTAGATGGTCAGATGCTTTCATGAGTTATAATTGTTAGACGACTCCGTAGGCGAGCATGGCATCGGCGACTTTCACGAAGCCGGCGATATTCGCGCCGGCCCGGTAATCGACCGGTTTTCCGGGTCGCGCTCCGTATCTTATGCATTTCTCGTGGATGTCCGTCATAATGCCGACGAGGCGATCGTCGACTTCCTTGCGGCTCCAGCTGATGCGGAGCTGGTTCTGGCTCTGTTCTAGGCCTGAGACTGCGACGCCGCCCGCGTTGGCAGCCTTGGCGGGGCCGAAGAGGACATCGTGTTCGAGGAAATAATTCGTGGCTTCCTCCGTGCAGGGCATGTTCGCGCCCTCGGCGACGGCCTTGGTTCCGTTTTTCACCATGGCGACGGCATCATTGATGAGGAGCTCGTTCTGGGTGGCGCAAGGGAAAGCGAGATCCGCCTTCAGGTGCCACGGGGTTTTTCCTTCGTGGAATTCGCAGCCGTATTTCTCCGCATATTCCTGGATACGACCGCGGCGGTTTTCCTTGAGATCGATCAGCCAATCGAGTTTCTCGCGGGTGATGCCCTTGGGATCGTGGATGAAACCGGAGGAGTCAGAGGCGGTGAGTACTTTCGCACCGAGTTCGATGAGTTTCTCCATGCAGTAGAGCGCAACGTTGCCTGATCCGGAGACGGCGGCTGTCTTGCCTTTGATGTCCTCGCCGGCATGCTCGAGCATGTGCTTCATGAAATACACCGCGCCGTAGCCGGTGGCCTCCTTGCGCACTAGGCTGCCGCCGAAGGCGAGGCCTTTGCCAGTGAGGATGCCGGCGAAGCGGTTTTCCAGGCGTTTGTAAGTTCCGAAAAGGTAGCTGATCTCACGGGCTCCGACGTTGATATCGCCGGCGGGGACATCGATATCCTCGCCGATGTGGCGGTGGAGCTCGATCATCATCGATTGACAGAACCGCATCACCTCGCGGTCGGAACGGCCCTTGGGGTTGAAGTTCGAGCCGCCCTTGGCGCCGCCCATCGGTAGTCCCGTGAGGCTATTTTTCAGCACCTGCTCGAAGCCGAGGAATTTCAGCACGCTCTGCGTCACCGAAGGGTGGAAGCGCAGCCCGCCCTTGTAGGGGCCGATGGAGTTGTTGAACTGCACCCGCCATGCCCGGTCCGCGTGGATCGCCCCGTTGTCATCCTCCCAGGTCACGCGGAAGGTGATGATGCGATCCGGTTCGGTCATTCGCTCAAGGATGTATGCGTCGCGGTATTTTGTATGTTCGGCGGTGAAGGGGATGATGGTTTCGACTACCTCATGGACGGCCTGGTGAAATTCCGGCTCTCCCGGATTGCGTTTCTTTAATCCGGAAATGAAGGCCTTGATCTCTTTCTGTGCACTGGATTTTGGATTCATAACAAATGACCTTGGATAGAAATCCGCCGGAGGGGAATGTCCTTTTTGGGGAATTCCGTTAGGCCGGAGGGGGGTGGGGGTTTGCATCTCCATGGAATTCCGCCTCACGTAATTACGTTTGACGAAATTTATATTTGCGTTATTGTTCGATGGTGATCGAAAGCTTTGGCGATTCCGATACCGAAAAAATCCATAAAGGCCTTCGTGTGCGTAGTCTCTCCGGTAAAATTCAGGAGCGGGCGCGCCGCAAGCTCCGTATGATCAATCAGGCAAGGATCGTTCAGGATCTTCGGATCCCACCGGGCAACCGACTTGAGAGATTGAGCGGAAATCTGGAGGGATACTGGAGTATTCGAATCAACCAACAATGGCGAATCATCTTCCGCTGGGAGGATGGTTTGAAGCACGAGGTTAAAATTACCGACTACCACTGAAGAAATGAGCGCACCAAAATACCTACCAATGATCCATCCTGGGGAAATCCTATTGGAGGAATTTGTAAAGCCTATGGGGCTGACCTTGGCTGCGGTTTCGCGGGCTACCGGAATTCCTGCATCGCGGCTTACTGAAATCACCAAGTGCAGGCGAATTATTTCTGCGGAAACAGCGCTGAGGCTATCGAAATTCTTCGGAACATCCGCCGCGTTCTGGGTTGGCCTACAGGCGGAGCATGATCTGGAGGCGGCGGAGAGGGAGTTCGGGAAGAGAATTGAGAGGGAGGTTGTGGCGTTGGAGGGTTAGGAATCGTATGATACGATTGTCATAGGCTGCAATGATAGCTACGCGCCTCCTCCTTTCTCCCTGACCGGTGCGTTGGGAAATGGCTGGGGTTGTTGGGCAGCAGAATGCAGCCCCTCCTTGGGGCTTACCCGAACACCAGCGCTGTTCTTGAGGTGGAGTAGATCTTTAGCTGGCCGTTTTCGTCGATCGGGTAGTCGGAGGAGTGGTCGATGCGGGCGTGGCCGCCGAATTTCGCTTCGTCGGAATCGAGGAGGAGCTTGTGGGTGGCCTTGTTGTGTGGGGCGATGCCGTAGCCGGGGATGGATTTGTCCGGGGAGAGGTTGATGACGAAGATGAGGTTGGCGCGCTCGGCGATGAGGATCTTGTTTTCGTGATCGACGTGGAGGAGTTGGGCGGGGGCGGACTGGAGGAGGTTGCGTTCCTTGGCGAGGTTGACGAGGTCGCGATCCCACTCGGCGAGCCACTGGAATTTCAGGTCGGGATTGTCGACGAGCGACCACTGGCGGCGGCAGTAGTGGTAGGACCAGCCGTTGCCTTCGCGGGGGAAATCGAGCCACTCGGGGTGGCCGAATTCGTTGCCCATGAAGGAGAGCCAGCCCTCACCGCCGAAGGCGAGGGTGAGCAGGCGGATGATTTTGTGGAGGGCGATGCCGCGCTCGATGACGGGATGCTTGTCATCCTTGTCCATGTGCCAGTACATCTCCTTGTCCATGAGCCGGAAGGCGAGTGTTTTGTCGCCGACGAGCGCCTGGTCGTGGCTTTCGGCGTAGGCGATGGTGGCCTCGCCGTGGCGGCGGTTGGTGATGGTGTCCCAGAGTTCGTCGAGGTTCCAATCCTCATCGCGGCTGTGCTTGAGGAGCTTGATCCAATGATCCGGGATGCCCATGGCGAGGCGATGGGTGAAGCCGATGCCGCCCTCGGAATTCGGCCGGCAGAGGCCGGGCATTCCGGACATGTCCTCGGCGACGACGATGGCACCGGGTTTGATTTCGGATATGAGCTCGTTGGCGAGCTTGAGGTAGAGGATGGCTTCCTCGTCGGCGTCGTCTCCGAAGTAATCATCGTAGGAGCCGAAGGCGCGGTTGCCGTGGGAATGGTAGAGCATCGAGGTGATGCCGTCGAAGCGGAATCCGTCGAAGCGATATTCCTCGAGCCAATAGCGGACGTTGGAGAGGAGGAATTGCTTTACCTCCGGGCGGCCGTAATCGAAGCATTTCGAGTCCCACTGCGGATGATCGCCCTTTTCCCCTGCGTGGAAATACTGGTGGCCGGATCCGTCGAAGTCGTTGAGTCCCTCCGACATATTCTTGACGGCGTGGGAGTGGACGACATCCAGGATCATCGCGATGCCCATGCCGTGGGCGGTATCGACGAGGTATTTCAGATCCTCCGGTGTGCCGAAGCGTGAGCAGGCGGCGAAGAATGAGGAAACGTGGTAGCCGAAGGAGCCGTAGTAGGGATGCTCTTGGACGGCCATGAGCTGGACGGTGTTGTAGCCGGCCTTGTGGACGCGGGGGAGGATGTTGTCGGCGAATTCTCGGTAGGTATGGGCGCGGGGCTCCTCGCCGGCCATGCCGGTGTGGGACTCGTAGATGAAAGGCGCTTTGATGACGGATGGATCGAAGTTGTTTTTCCAAACGTAAGGTTCCGGCGGGCTCCAGATCTGGCCGGAATAGTCGTGGGTGGCGGGATCCTGCACTGCGCGGGTGATGGTGGCAGGGAGGCGGTCGCGGCGGGAATCGTCGGCGCCATGGATGTGGAGTTTTACCTTTTCGCCATGAGCGAGTGCGTCGGGGGCGAGTTTGAGCTCCCAGATACCGCCGTCCTTTCTCTCCAGCGGGTTGGCCTCGCGGTCCCAGTTGTTGAAATCACCGATGAGGGAAACTGCCTTGGCCTCAGGCGCCCATTCGCGGACGAGCCATTGCTTGTCCGCAGGCTTGAAATGGATGCCGCTGAACCTGTGGCCGCCAGCGTAGGCCAGGAGCGAGCCGGACTTTTCGCGGATCTCCGCGAGTGCCTCCCCGAAGCGGCGGGTGCGATGGAGTATCGCTTCCGTCTGCGGCTCGAGCCACGGGTCGTTCTGCACGATGACGGGGAGATTTGGCTTTTCTTCCATAGGCCGGATTAAACGCGGGGGGGCTCTTTTTGGGAAATGAAAACGAAACGAGTGGCGGTCAATTTGAAACTTGGTTGCGCGATGGGGAGGGCTAGCCTCAGCCCATGTTTCTCAGCGTCATCGATCTGAAGTTCACCTATTGGGATTGGGCTGTGCTCATCGGCTATCTGATACTGACGACATGGGTGGGGCACAGGATGAGCGGGAAACAGGCGAGTATTAAGGATTTCTTTCTGGGTGGAAGGACCCTGCCGTGGTGGGCGGTGAGCGGTTCGATGATCGCCACGGAGATCAGCGCACTGACTTTCATCGGGGTTCCGGGGATCGTCTTCGGGCTACAAGGCGATTGGACCTATCTGCAATGGGGTCTGGGCTCGATGGTGGCCCGCTTCGCGGTGGCATACTGGTTGGTGCCCCTTTATTACGAGAAGGAAATTTACAGCCCCTACGACTTCATGGGGAATCGCCTTGGGGCAAAGGTGAAGACTCTGGTGACGGGTTTGTTTTCCCTGGGTTCCGTTCTGGGACAGAGTGTGCGCGTCCTGGTGACAGCAATCATCTTGCGGGAGGTGACGGCGATGCCGGTCGAGTTATGCATCGTCGTGATCGGGATCGTCGCGGTGGCGTGGACTTTGATGGGCGGGATGCAGACGGTAATCTGGACGGATGTGATGCAGTTCTGTTTGTTTGTATTCGGAGGGTTGCTGGCCTTATTCCTGTTGGTGAGAGGGCTGGGCTGGAGTGAGATTGTGGCTTTGAACCAAGTGGTGGTGGATGGGGTCGCAATCGACAAGATGCGCTTCCTTGATCTGACCACACCATTTGAAAATAAGGAGCTGCGCTACACGCTGTGGGTTGGCTTATTAGCGATGCCATTCCAGAACTTCACGGCCTTCGGAGTGGATCAGCTCAATACCCAGCGCATGTTCTGCTGCGGGAATGTGAGTGATGCCCGCAAGGCGATGTGCTGGAGCAGTGTTTCACTCTTGATTACGCTGCTGATGTTGGCCGTGGGGTCGGGTCTGTTTGCCTGGTATCAGCAATTTCCGCCGGAGGCAGGTTTGGTCGCCAAGTTCGCGGAGAGCCCCAACAATGTGTTTCCTGCGTGGATTGTGCGTGAGGTGCCGGTGGGATTGAGCGGATTGATTCTGGCCGGGGCTTTCGCGGCGGCGATATCGAGTTTGGATTCGATTTTGGCGGCGTTGAGCCAGACGAGTTTATCGGTGATTTACGGGCAGGAGCGGATGGAAGAGGAAGGGACGCGCATGGTGAAAATTTCGCGGATCGCCGTATTGATCTGGGGGGTGGTTCTAACCCTTGCCGGATTACTTCTGTGGGAGATCTACAGCCGGAACGAAGACAGTGATTTAATCGGTCTGGCATTCGGAATGGTGGCTTACACCTATGGGCCGCTGCTGGGGGTTTTGCTGGCCGCGTTGATTCCGTGGAGAACGAGTGGGATCGGCCTGATGGTGGGAACGTTTCTGTCGGTGCTATTGGTGGCCTATTTCCGCCCGGAGCTAATGAGCATCTTGGAGATGGCCGGGAAGAAGGATCTAGCAAAGGCCTTGATCGATAGCCGACCCAAGCTGGCCTCGGAGTGGTTCTTTCCCATCAACGCAATGCTCACGTTGGCGAGCGGTCTGGCAGGAGGCCTTTTCAAACGTGACTAGGGACGAGCTGACCGGTCGGTTACTCGGTTTGCGTTCTGCTTCGGATATTTTTTGGCCGATCGCACGGTTAAAAATTCCGCCCGGTCCGTGTGACAACACCGTCACATCGGCTCCTGTTCTTTTCCAATGGCTTACGGAAACTTAAACTGATAGATGGCAGGTTTGCTTCGGAAAAGCTTACCAAGATTCAGGTCAAGTTTTTAAAATTTTATCCCGTGGAACGCTTGTGGAATGCGGCAAGAAAGTTTCGTCTGTTAGATGCGTGCTAAATTAAATTCCGGCAGAGCAAATCCTTGTCCATCGTCTCCTAGTCGTTGCCTTTGCAGAGCCCATCGGGGGAGTTGCTGAAGGCGATGTCAGAAAAAACCATGAAACAACCATCGATGGAAAACGGGGAAGGATTCCTCGCCGATACGGAACCGCAAAGAACGGAACTCGGCTCGATTCATGGTGAGGGAGATTGGCAGAAAATCGCGGGGATCCTGCGCAAGTCCATCGGAGCGGATGCATTCCAGAGGTGGTTTGGCGGGGCGTCCTGGGGAGGCACTGAAAACGGCAAGGGAACGGTTGTTGTCCCCGGTGAAATTCACCAGGTCTGGATCGAGACGAACTACCTGCCGGAACTCCTTTTCGCCGCCGGCGAGGCGCAGGAGGGAATCCACCATATTAATATCGCCGTCGCAGAATCTGCGGTCACTCCCGGCAGACAGCCCGTGCTTTCCGAGCCACAGGTGCGCAAGCAGCTGCCCGGTGACATGCTCGACAAGCGCGCGAAAGCGGCAGGACTGAATCACGACTATACGTTCGCGAATTTCGTCGTCGGCAGCAACAGCCAGTTCGCGCACGCAGCGTGCGAGGCGGTGTCCGCAAAAAAAAGCGTAGGCTACAACCCGCTCTTTATTCACGGCGGACCCGGCCTTGGGAAAACCCACCTCATGCATGCCGTCGGCAGGGAGATCCTGCGCCGCCGCCCGGACTGCCGGGTTATCTACCTGACGTGCGAGAAATTCACCAATGAGTTCATCGAGGCGATCCGCAAAGGCGATATCGAGAAGTTCCGCAGGCGCTACCGCAGCTCCGATGTGCTGCTCATCGATGATGTCCAGTTCCTCGCCGGGAAAGAGCGTTCCCAGGAAGAATTTTTTCATACGTTCAACACGCTGCTCGACGGCCGCAACCAGGTGGTCATCACCAGTGACCGGCCGGCATGTGAGATCAAGAGCATCGAGCCGCGGCTGATCTCCCGCTTCGAATGCGGGCTCGCCGTGGAGCTGCAACCGCCCCAGCTCGAGACTCGTATGGCGATACTCAAAAAGAAGATCTTGGAATGGAAGGTCACCGTTGATGATTCCGTGATCGAATTCCTCGCCGAGAATATCCGGTCGAATGTGCGCCGCCTCGAAGGGGCCCTTGTCCGCGTGGCAACCTTCGCGTCGCTCGCGGGGGAGAGCGTATCGGTGCAGAAGGTCGAGTATTTGCTGCGGGATTTTATCCAGGAGGAGGCCAGCAGGCAGGTGACAATCGATGGTATTCAGCGTGCGGTCGCGGAAACCTTCGATGTGCGTATGGCAGATATGATTTCCCGCCGCCGCCCGGCAAGCATCGCCTTTCCGCGTCAAATCGCAATGTATCTCAGCCGCAGCATGACCCACAACTCCCTGGTGGAGATCGGGGAGTCATTTGGCGGTCGAGATCACGGAACGGTCATCCACGCGTGCAAGAAGGTCACTGCCGAGATCGGCAAGCAACCGGGCCTGCGGGAAAGGATCGAGCGGATCGAGAACCATCTCAGAAGGTAGGCCCGCGTCACAAGATGCGCCTGGGTTTCCGGCTGATGAGGAGATTGCCAGAGCGTCTACACTAGGGCGATCCCGGCAAGGAAAGCAGAACCGGATATGGGAATTGAACCGCCAAGTTTTCCAAGTTTTCCAAAGCCAAACACTTTCTGAACAGAAATCTTCAGCCAAAAAGACTCTTTTGAGACCTTTGTTCTCTTGGACTTGGTGAACTTTTCTTACTTGGCAGTTCAATCTCTTGGGAAATTTCTAACTTAGGCGCCCTGAGGGGATTGCTCCCAAAGTATTCTTGCGCCGTAGATGGGTGGGTGTAATCTGCTCTTGGAACGGGACATGCTGAAGTCCCATAACAACCAACCCGAAATTCCATCATCATGACCGAGAATCCATTTTCCACACCACCGGCGGCGGGCACTGCGCCCTCCGTTACCGACGCGGCATCCGATCTCCGTGCTGCTGCAGGCGATTTCGCCAGCACTACCAGCACAGAGGCCACGAAACTGAAAGGCCGTGCCGTAGATGCTGCGCAGTCACTCAAGGCGAACGCAACGGAGAAGGCCGAGCATTACAAGGCAGTAGCCACCGAAAAAGCCGAGCATTACAAGGCCGTTGCGACTGACAAGGCGCAGCATGCCAAGGAATCTGCCCAACACCAGTGGGAAGAGACCCGGGTGAAGGCGAAGGAGATCCATGTGACTGCGGAAGACTACATCCGCCAGAATCCGACCAAGGCGGTCCTCGGTGCCCTCGGCGTGGGTTTCCTCATCGGCCTCATCGCGCGCAACTGAGTCTTTACGCAAACTGAGGCTCCGGAATGGAGCGCCGGCAAAACCGCTGGCGCTTTGTGCTCCGGATGAAACACGCCACAAGCCCGATTGTCCGGAAATGAGCACTGATAAGGGAGAACCGCATCTTGACCGGGATGCAGCTGGCGAAAGCGATTTGCCCAAGAACTGGAAGGAGGCGCTCGCTGCGCTGGTTCTTTCCAGGGTTGAAATGATCCGCATCGAGGCGAAAGCCGCGTCGGCTGGAGCTGTTGGTAGGATCACCCTGCTTATCGTCGGGCTGTTCGGTTTTCTATCCGCCTGGGTGCTGGCCCTCGCCGCATCGATCGGCGCGATCGCAGCGGCCACTTCGTGGGAGTGGTATCACGTCGCGTTCGCTTCCGCAGGGGCGCACTTTCTGATCGGTGCGATCCTTCTGTTCATCCTGAAATCCTGGAAGAAGGAGACTTTTCCTGTAACCCGTGCCGAATTTGAGAAAGACCGCGAATGGCTCAACCGACTAAAAAACCAATGACGCTTGCGGAGCTTGTCCGTGTCAGCGAGGCCTCCCGGCTCCGGCTGACAGAATCGCACGCTCACATGAAGCGGGCGCTCGACGTTCCGGCACGCCTGAAGAGCTCGCTCATGCAGAAGACGGGAAAGTGGCTTACCGGCTCCGTGGCAGCCGGCATTGCGGCCAGTTTTCTCCTGCGGAAGAAAAAGGCTGCGGCGAAAGTCCAGGAGCCCAAGCGCCAGCGCGGTTTTCTCGTCGGCTTGGTTTTGCTTATTTTCAGGATGGGAAAGCCTCTCGCAAAGGTCTACGTGACCAAGCTTCTCAAGGATTATCTCAGAGCGCATCTCGTGAGCGGGTCGCAACGGCGATTTGCGCTCGGGGAAACGCGACCGTATTGACACGGATACCCTTTCCTGCGTTAAGATGGCTAGCCAGAGGGCGAGCGCCGATTCGATCCGCCGGATAAATCTCCGGCCAAGCCCCAACATTCGTAAAAACCTTTTCCGCCCATGTCCGAACACACAGTCTTGGATCACGTTGATGAATACCTGAAGCTCGGCCGGGAATACGGATCATCCGATCTACACCTAGCGACGGCGTATCCGCCGGCTTGGAGGCTGAACGGAGTTCTAGGGGCTATTTGGCCGGATCATGAACCTTTGAAGCCCGAGGAAACCGAAAAGCTCGTCAGGTCTTTTCTCGGTGAGAAAGAATGGTCTCGGCTCGACGAGCGTGGCGATATTGATTTCGCATATGAAGGTTCGGATGGCCGTTACAGAGCCTCCATCGTGAAACAGCGTCTCGGCTACGACATGGTGTTTCGAATCATTAATTCCGAGATTCGCAGCATGGAGGACATTGGCCTTCCGATTGAGCACATCATCCCGCTTACCAGATATCAGAACGGTTTGATTCTGGTGACTGGTTCGGTGGGGTCCGGTAAATCAACATCGCTCGCTTCGATCGTGGATTTTATCAACAAAGACCGCGAAGATCACATACTAACGCTCGAGGATCCGATCGAGTATGTTTTCAATTCCAAAGGATGCCATGTGAACCAGCGCGAGGTGCATAAGCACACCGAGTCATTTGCAAGGGCGCTTCGGGGTGCTTTGCGGGAGGATCCTGATGTGATCATGGTCGGAGAAATGCGTGACCTTGAAACCATTCAACTCGCGCTCACCGCAGCTGAAACGGGCCACCTTGTCCTCGGTACGCTTCATACTGGCAATGCCCCGCGCACGCTCGACCGTGTGCTCGACGTATTCCCTACCGATCAACGCGAGCAAATCCGTATCATGGTTTCCGAATCGCTCCGAGGCATTCTTTCCCAGCAGCTTATTCCCAACGTGGAGGGTGACGGCCGTGTACTCGCCACCGAGTTGCTTGTGAATACTCCAGCCGTTGCGAACTGTATTCGTGAAGGAAAGACCTACATGCTCCCAGGTGTTATGCAGACCGGGAAACATGTCGGCATGATCACCATGGATGAATCCCTCCGGAAGCTCTACATCAAAGGAAAAATCACATCGGAGGAGCTTCTTTTCCGTTCCGACGATAAGGCGCAAATGAAATCGTTCCTCAAGTCCTGAATTTTCTAAGAATTTAATTTCTCGTCCAAATCCACATATCGACATGGCAAGAATCGACGCACTTTTCAAGATACTCATCGAAAGCAAAGGTTCCGACCTGCACCTTTCCGAGGGTCAACCACCGAAGCTCCGTGTTCACGGAGCTGTGAGTCAGATTGAGGGCAAAGAGGTTCTCGAGGGTGAATCGTTTAAAGAATTGCTCGCCGAAATTTGTGATCCGAAGGCATTTGAGCGTTACCTGGAGGAGGGTGATCTCGACTTCGCCTACGAGATGGATGAGGATTCTCGTTTTCGGTGCAATTATCTTCAGCAGCAGAACGGACTCGCTGCGGTTTTTCGGTTAATTCCGACGGAGATCATGCCGCTCGCGGCGCTGGGCGTACCAGAAATCGTCAAGGAATTCGGGCATATGCGCTCGGGGCTGGTCTTGGTGACAGGGCCCACCGGATCGGGGAAATCCACGACGCTTGCCGCGCTTTTGGACTACATTAATTCCAATTTTTCGAGGCACATTATCACTGTCGAAGAGCCGATCGAGTTCGTTCATAGAAACAAGAAATCAATTCTTACTCAGCGCGAAGTGCCAATTCAGACCCCCTCTTTCGCGGATGGTCTTCGAGCCGCCCTACGTGAAGATGCCGATATTGTGCTCGTCGGAGAGATGCGCGATCTTGAAACTATATCCCTCGCACTCACCGCCGCAGAAACCGGACTACTCGTCTTCGGAACCTTGCACACCAACAACGCCCGTAAGACCGTCGACCGTATTATCGATGTGTTCCCGGCAAATCAGCAATCACAGGTCCGCACCATGTTGTCCGCCTCGCTCAGGGGGGTGGTTGCCCAGCTTCTCTGCAAGCGCGTGGACAAGCCGGGCCGGGTTGCCGTCCACGAGATCATGTTCGGCACGCCCGCCGTGGCCGCGATCATCCGGGAGGGTGCCACCCAGAAGCTCTACGACGTCATCACCGGCGGCAAGGGCGAAGGGATGGTGTTTATGGACGAGTCGATCTGGTCTAAGCTCCGCGAGGGGATGATCTCTCCGCAGGAGGCCTATATGAAGGCGATCGACAAGACTCGCTTCAAAAAGTTCCTGCCGGAAAACCAGATCCATCTCGGGGATGCCTCGGGCGAAAACCCGCTTTCCCACTGAGAGGTTATTTCGGCGCGTCGTCGCCGAGGATTTTATCGAGTCCGGCCACGCGCTCCCAAGGGCAGCGCTTGCGTTGGTATTTCTTCCAGACGATGTCGCGCAGCGCCCGCCAGATTTCTTCGGAAGGCTCTTCGATCGGTTCCCAATCGGGATCGGTCTTGAGGGTTGTGATGATGCGCCATTCCTTGGCGTGGAAATTGCCGCGATAGAACCGTTTTCCTTCCTCGGTGCGCTCATTCCATTCGTGTGATTCCATGTCGGTGAGAGGAAAGGTTTGCGGCGGCGGATGCAAGCCGAGATTGAGGCAAGGTGTTGGGGATGAATTTCGGATTGCCTAAGACCTTGTGTGCCGTTGCATTCGGCAACTCGTGAAGGCTCCGATTCTTTCCCTACCGCTCGAAATTCACGCTGGAAGCGGCAGGGTGATGTAGGCTCAGCTCTCGAAGTAGGTGTAGCCGCCCAGACCGTCTCGGTAGAGATCCATGATTTCCTTGCGTTCCTTGGGGGAGATGCGGCCGTCGGTGACGGCTTTTTCGGCGAAGTTCCGGAATTTTGAGACGAGCTCCTTGGGGTCGAATTCGACGTAGGAGAGGACGTCGGCGACGGTGTCGCCCTCGACTTCGTGGGTGTAGACGGGTTTTCCTTTTTCGAGATGGACGCCGACGACGTTGGTGTCGCCGAGGAGGTTGTGGAGGTCGCCGAGGGTTTCCTGGTAGGCACCGACGAGGAAGACCCCGACGTAGTAGGGTTCGTCCGGTTTTAGTTTGTGGAGAGGGAGGGTTTTGGTGACGTCTTCCTTGTCGATAAAGCGGTCGATTTTGCCATCGCAGTCACAGGTGATATCGGCGAGGACGGCGCGCTGTTTCGGTCTTTCGTCGAGCCGGTGGATGGGCATAACGGGGAAGAGCTGGTCAATCGCCCATGAGTCGGGGAGTGACTGGAACAAAGAGAAATTCCCGTAGTAGAAATCGGCGAGGCCGTTGGAGAGCTCGCGGAGGTCTTCGGGGATGTCGTCCATGTCGGAGATCATCTTGGAAATACGGGTGAGTATGTGCCAGTACCATGCCTCGGCGAGGCCGCGTTCGCGCAGCGTTGCGGCTCCGTAGAGGAACTGGGCGCGCACCTGATCGCGGTAGTAGACCGCGTCGTTCATGGATTCTTGGAGATTCTTTTTGCTCAGGGTTTTGCTTACGTGAAATAGGTTTTGGAGGTTCTGCGGAGCCTTTTCCGGCATATCCGGTTCCTTGTCGGTGGTCTGGGCGGAGGTGACGTCGAGGATATTGAAGACCAGCACCGAGTAGTATGAGACCACGGCGCGACCCGATTCTGAAATGAGATTGGGATGTTTCACTCCGGCACGGTCGCATTGTTGGGCGACGACCTCGACGATGTCGGTGCAGTATTCCTGGATGGAGTAGTTGCAGGAGGAGGCGAAATTTGTGTGGGAGCCATCGTAGTCCACAGCCATGCCACCGCCCATATCGAGCACGCCCATGGGTGCCCCTTCCTTGACGAGGTCGCAGTAGATTCGCACGGCCTCGGTGGCGCCTTCGCGGATGGCTGCGATGTTGGGGATCTGGCTGCCCTGGTGATAGTGGAGCATTTTCAAGCAAGGCAGGTGGCCACTTGCTTTGAGCGAGTCGAAGACTTCCATGACCTGAGCTGCGTTGAGTCCGAAAACGGAGTTGTCGCCTGCGGATTCCTGCCAGTGGCCGGAGCCCTTGGTGGAAAGGCGAATGCGGATGCCGAGGTTTGGGAGGACTCCGATTTTCTTGGAGCGTTCCAGAATTAGGTTGAGCTCGCTGGGCATTTCCAGAACCAGCATGATCTTCATGCCCATTTTCTGTGAATGCAGGGCGAGGTCGATGAACTCTTCGTCCTTGTAGCCGTTGCAGATGATGTAGGCCTCGGGATCGTGCATGTGAGCGAGCGCGGCGATGAGTTCTGGCTTGGAGCCGGCTTCGAGGCCGTAGTGATATTTTTTCCCGAATTCGGCGATTTCCTCGATGACCTGGCGCTGTTGGTTGACCTTGATCGGGTAAACGCCGCGGTAGTTGCCTTGGTAGTTGGTGACCTTGATCGCCTTGCTGAACGCTTCGTTGATCTCAGTGATACGTGAGTGCAGCAGGTCGCGGAAACGGAGCAGAACTGGTAGGTGTGTGCCACGGTCGCGCAAGCCCTCGACGATGCCGTGAAGAGAAACATTCGCGCTGTCCTCACCATCCTCCAACTTCACGGTGACATGCCCGTCTTTGTTGACGTGGAAAAACTTGTGGCCCCACGACTCGACTCCGTAGAGGTCGGAAGATTTCTCAGGCGACCAGCCATGCGAAGACTTGGGCTTGGAAGATTTGGCAGAGGCTGTGGTTGGCGGAATCACGGGCGAAACTTGCACGCCAGTCTGCAAGTTTCAATCCGATTCAATAGGCTTCCACAGTCGAGAGCGCCTTGGTCAGCCGTGCAGGTTGGTGTAGGCGCTTTCGCCGTGATCCGTCTGGTCGAGGCCGCTCTGTTCGCCCTTTTCGTCGATGCGGAGCCCGACAAGGACTCTTGCAACCGAGAATGCGATGAATGCGGCAACCCCGCTCCAGACTATCGTGATTAGCACGGAGACAGTCTGCCCCCAGACCTGGGAGCCCATGGTGATCGTGTCGTTGTAGGCACCCGATCCACCCATGCTCTCGAAGCAGAAGACGCCGGTGAGGATTGCTCCAACGATTCCGCCGACGCCGTGGACGCCGAAGACATCGAGCGAATCGTCGAAGCCGAACTTGTGCTTCAGTTTGATGGCGACGAAGTAGCAGAGGATGGCGGAAACCGCACCGATGCAGAGCGCTCCCGGAATACCCGCGGTGCCGGAGGCCGGTGTGATGGCGACAAGTCCCGCGACCGCACCCGTGGCACCACCGACTGCTGTGACGACTCCGGTGAAGATTTTCTCGATGGTCATCCAGACGACAACTGCGGTGGCGCAAGCGATCTGGGTGACGAGCATCGCCATTCCCGCCGTGCCGTCGGCTGCGAGCTGCGAGCCAGCATTGAATCCGAACCAACCTACCCAAAGCAGCGATGCGCCGATGATGACTAGGGGGACGTTGTGCGGGGTGAGTGGGACTTTTCCGAAACCTTTGCGGGGGCCTACCATGAGGCAGCCGACGAGGCCTGCGACGGCGGCATTGATGTGGACGACCGTGCCGCCCGCGAAATCAAGGGCATGGAAATTGTGGAAGAAGCCTTCGTTGGTGTTCCACGCCATGTGCCAGATCGGCAGGTAGGAGAGTGTGAACCAGATGATGCTGAAGATCATTACGGCGGAGAATTTGATCCGCTCCGCAAAGGCGCCAATGATCAGCGCCGGGGTGATGATCGCGAAGGTCATCTGGAACATGATGAAGATCGTTTCGGGGTAGCCGCCAGCATCGCTGTCAGGGGTGACGCCTTTCAGCATCACTTTCGAAGCCCCGCCGATGAGCGGGTTGCTTTCTGTGGTGGCGAAAGAGTAGCCGTAGATCACCCACAGCAGGCTCATCACGCCGGCCATCGCAAGGCATTGCACTAGGATCGAGAGGATGTTCTTTGAGCGGACAAGGCCGCCGTAGAAAAGCGCGAGGCCGGGGAGAGTCATGAGCAGCACCAGCACGCTGCAGATGAACATGAACGAGGTGTTTCCCGAGTCGAAGGCCGGTGCATCTTCCTGTGCAAGAAGGGGCAGGGTGGAGGCTGCGAGCACGGTCATTGCGGCAGCGGCTTTTTTAAGGGGAGTGAATCGATTCATGGTGGCTATGGGTTTGCGGTGAGCATGGTTCTTGCTTGGCGCGGGGTGGACAATGAATTGCACCGATGAAGTCGGTAAAGGTCGTTTTTTCGGATTCCGGAGATCTGTTTTCAGCAGAAAACGAAAGAATTATGGAAATCCGGTGAACGAATATCCAAGCGCTTTCCTTTGGAAGGGCTGTATGGCTGGGCTGGTATCAATCGACCGCCTAGAGGCTGCGCTCGGTGATTTGCTTGAGCAGGTCGTCGATGAACTGCTGTTCCGTTTTAATGATCGGCTTTTCCTCGCCGCGGATGCGGACTGCGACGGTACCCTCTTCGACTTCTCTTTGGCCGAGAACTGCCATGTTTGGCACGCGCTCAAGGCGGGCGTTGCGGATTTTTGCGCCGACTTTGTCGGAGGAGCGATCGACTGTGCAGCGGACGCCGAGGTCGGCGAGTTTGGCGGCGAGGGCTTCTGCTTCCTCGAGGGTTTTCTCGGAAATAGGGAGGACACGGACTTGCTCTGGGGCGAGCCAGGTCGGGAATTTTCCTTCGAAGTGCTCGATGAGCAGGCCGGTGAATCTTTCCAGCGAGCCGAAGGGGGCACGGTGGATCATGACCGGGATGTGCGGTTTGTTGTCGGCGCCAACGTAGGAGAGGTCGAAGCGGACCGGGAGGTTGTAATCTACCTGCACCGTGCCGAGCTGCCAGTCGCGGCCGATGACGTCTTTTACGACAAAGTCGATCTTCGGG
>Ga0206131_10001510_pt1 | contig 29904 bp, 34 predicted proteins | sample Helgoland_Spring_FD_148636 | JGI IMG/M metagenome (GOLD analysis project Ga0206131, IMG submission 148636) | Pelagic subsurface seawater microbial communities from Kabeltonne, Helgoland, North Sea - Helgoland_Spring_Bloom_20160517_1 | ecosystem: Environmental > Aquatic > Marine > Epipelagic ...
CACTCCAGAAACCCTCAAGGCCTCCGCTGCGGTGAAACCCCTCTACCCCCACCCCGCCTTTTCCGTCAACGGCTTTTTTCAGAAAACGGACTTTTTTCTTCCGCGGCGGGGAACCGATCCGTCGGAACGAGGGAGTCCGCGCCATAATCGTCGTGCCGGTCGGGAGCGTTCGCCCCGGCGCATCGTTGGATAACCATGAACCCAATTGTCACAACATTCGCCATGGTCAGCGCCCTCGCCCTCGCCAGCGGAACGGCGGCCACCCAGACCCCCGCGCCCCAAACGCCTGCGCCCCAAACCCCGGCACCTTCAACCCAGGACAACGCGCTGAAGCTGGCGGTGACCGAGACCAGTGTCCGCCACGCCTATGATGCGGCCAAGTGGCAGCCGATCTGGCAGGCGGCGGATCGGGCGACGCTGACGCAGATATTGGCGCAGCGGCAACGCCATGGCCTCGATCAGCTGTCGTTCCTGCCCACCGACGCCGAATCGGGGACGCCAGAGGCAGTCGATGTCGCCTTCACCCGCGCGGCGTTGAAATACGCCGCCGCGCTGAGCCAGGGGGTCACCGACCCCGCCGCGCTCCATGCGATCTATACCCTGCCCCGGCCATCGGTCGACCTCGGCGCCGGGCTGGTCGCGGCGATCAATGGCGGCACGCTCGCGCAATGGGTCGATGGGCTGGCACCGGGCGACGCCGAATATCGCGCGCTGTCCGATGCCTATGTCGCGACGCGCGCGCGCATCGGCAACGGCACGCCGACGATCGCCTCGCGCGCTAGCATCCATGTCGGTGACAACGACCCCCGCGTGGCTGCGATCGCCGCACGGCTGGTCGATGGCGGCTATCTGGCGAGCCCGCCTGCCAAGACCGCGGCGGGACGCTATTCGGCGGCCATCGCCGAGGCGGTCAGGAAGCTGCAACGCGACTATGGTATCGGCGACGACGGCATCGTCGGCCCCGACACGATGCACGTGCTCAACATCGATCCGGCGGATCGGGCGCGGACGCTCGCGGTCGGGCTGGAACGCCGCCGCTGGTTGTCGCGGACACCGCCTGCGACGCGGATCGACGTCAACACCGCCGCCGCGCAACTCGCCTATATCCGCGATGGTCAGGTTGTCGACGAGCGCAAGGTCATCGCGGGCAAGCCAGGGCGGGAGACGCCCTCGCTCGCATCGCCCATCTATCGACTCGTCGCCAACCCGACCTGGACGATCCCCAAATCGATCCAGAACACCGAATTGGCGCATGTCGGCGGCGCCTATCTGCGGTCGCATCATATGAAGATGCAGAATGGCTGGATCGTCCAGCAACCCGGCCCCCATAATGCGCTGGGACTGGTCAAGTTCGACATGCGCAACGAACACGCCATCTATCTCCACGACACCTCGGCCCCCGCGCTGTTCGATCGCAGCGAGCGCCATTTGAGCCACGGCTGCGTCCGTGTGTTCGACGCGATCGGTTTCGCCACGATGCTGGCCGACGACCAGGGGGTCGGCGACGCCTGGCGCAAGGCGCATGAGTCGGGCGACTATACGATCGTCGCCCTGCCCCACCAGATCCCCGTCCGGTTGCTCTACCACAATGTCTTCGTGGGTCGGGACGGCGCGATCGCCTATCGCACCGATCCTTATGGCTGGAACGATGCGGTCGCGGCGAAGCTGGGATTCGGCGAAGGCGGCGGCAAGCGCGCACAGGCGGGATCGGTTGATATCGGGCCATAATCGCCCCCCGCCGATTGCGTCGCCGGACGACGGGTCGCCGAACGCCGCACTTGCGGATCGGCGACCGACGCATATGTTGCACCGCAGCATCGGCACGCTGCCGCTCGTATGCAGGAAGCTTCTCTTATGCGCCGTATCGCCGACACGATCAGTCGTCTCCATCGCCCGATATCCGCCCCATCGGCGGTCGGTGGGTCGTCCACCCTACAGCCGCTGACCGCCTTCGAGTCGAACCCCGGCGCGCTGAAGGGCTGGTATTACGCCCCCGCAGGCCAGACGCCGACCGCGCTGGTCGTCGTGCTCCACGGCTGCACCCAGACCGCGGCCGGCTATGACGCCGGGTCGGGCTGGACCAGTCTCGCGGCGCGCCACGGCTTTGCGGTGCTGTTTCCCGAACAGCAGCGGCAGAACAACGCCAACCTGTGTTTCAACTGGTTCGCCGACGCGGACATCGCGCGCGATGGGGGTGAGGCCCTGTCGATCCGCCAGATGGTCGGAACGCTGGTCGACCGGCTGTCGATCGATCCGGCGCGGGTGCATGTCACCGGCCTGTCCGCGGGCGGCGCGATGACCGCGGTGATGCTGGCGACCTATCCCGACGTCTTCGCGAGCGGCGCGGTGATCGCGGGGCTCCCCTATGGATCGGCCACGACGATGCCGCAGGCGTTCGACCGGATGCGCGGGGTCGGGCATGGCTCGCCCGCCGAGGCGGTCGCGCGGGTCCGCGCCGCCTCACCGCATGACGGGCGCTGGCCCGCGCTGTCGGTCTGGCACGGCACCGCCGACCGGACGGTCGATATCGTCAACGCCGATGCGCTCGCCGATCAGTGGCGGTCGCTCCACGGGATCGCCGCGGCGCCCGATCGGATCGACACGGTCGACGGCCAGGATCACCGCGTCTGGCTCGACCGCAAGGGCGACGTCGCGGTCGAGGAGTATCGCATCGCCGGGATGGGCCATGGCACCCCGCTCGCGACGACGGGTGACCGCGCGGCGGGCGCGGCGGGGCCGTTCATGCTTGATGTCGGTATCTCGTCGACGTGGCACATCGCCGACCGTTGGGGGTTGATCGGCGATCGCGCCGCCGCTGCCGATCGCCCGAAACGAGCCGCCGCCAAACCAGCGCCCTCGACCCCCGCATCGCCGACGTTCGATGTTTATGCCACGATCGAAACCGCGTTGCGCAGCGCCGGGCTGATGCGCTGATCGCCGCATAACCGGGCGCGCCAGCGGGGCGCGTCGATCGCCGCGGTCAGCTCTGCGCCGCCAGCGCCAGCAGATTCTGCGCGCGCGCCAGATGCGGGCGGTCGAGCATCCCGCCCTTATAGCCGATCGTGCCGACCCCCGGGTTGGCGGCGAACAACGCGACGATCGCCCGCGCCTCCGCAATCTCTTCGTCGCTCGGGGCGAAGGCCGCGTTGATGACATCGACCTGCGCGGGGTGAATCGCGAGCATGCCGCGATACCCGTCGCGGCGGACCTTTTCGGCGCGTCGCTTCAACCCGTCCAGATCGCGGAAATCGCCCTGGATCGTCTCGATCGCCAACACCCCGGCGCTGGCCGCCCCCAGCAACGTCAGGCTGCGCGCGAGTTCATAGGTGAAGCCATAGCTGCCATCGGCGTTGCGATTGTCGCTCGCCCCGATCGAATCGGCCAGATCCTCCGCGCCCCAGGTCAGCGCGACGACGCGGGGTGCATCCTTGTAATCGCCGGTGGTGAACATCGCCGCGGCGGTTTCGGTGATCAGCACGATCAGCTTCGTCGATCCCGCCGCGATGCCATGCGCGGCCTCGAACGCGGACAGATAATGATCCATCGTGTCGACATCGGTGCGACCCGCGACCTTGGGCAGCATGATGCCACCGGGGCGTCCCGGCATGATCGCAGCCAGATCGGCGAGCGTGTGTGCGCCGTCGAGCGGGTTGACCCGCACCCACAGCCGCGACCGGTCGTCGGGCTGGCGATCGAGGAAATCGACGACCAGCCGCCGCGCGACGGGCTTTTCGTCGGGCGCCACCGCGTCTTCGAGGTCGAGGATCACGATATCCGCCGCGCCCGCCGCCGCTTTCGTCATCTTCCGCTCGCTGTCGCCGGGGGCGAACAGCCACGAACGCATTCTTGGCGGGGCGGGGTCGGTCGGTGTCATGATACGTGCGCTATCGCGTCACGGCGATCGGGGCAATCGCGGCATCGCGCGCGCCGGTCAGCGGCCACGGACGATCTCGCACCCCACCCCCGCATCGGGATAGACGTCGGTCTTCATCGTCCGGACGCGAACCTCGACGATCCGCGCATCGGCCAGGCACAGCGCCGCGATCGTGTCGCACAGGCTTTCCTGCAGCGCGAACCGGCGGGTCGCCGCCAGCGCGACGATCCCCTCGCGCACGAAATCATAATCGAGCACCGCCTCGATCCGGTCCTCCGCGATCGGCGCGGGATAGCGGACGGTCAGGTCGACCGACACGTCGACCCGCTGCGGCTCGGCCTCGTGCGGGTGGATGCCCAGCCGGATCATGACCGCCAGCCGGTCGAGCAGGATCATATAGTCAGCCACGGTCGCGCTCGAACATGACATCGCGATCCCGCGGGCAATATCGCTGCCCGTTGTCGACGAACAGCGTCTGCCCCGCGATCCCCCGCGCATCGATCAGGAACGCGACCGCAGCGGCGATGTCGTCGGGATCGACCGGGCGTTCGAGCAGGTTCTTCGATGCCACCGCGCGGAATTCCGCCTCGGTCTGGTCGCCGCTGGGCAGCGACAGGCCCGGCGCCACCGCATTGACCCGGATGCGCGGCCCCAGCGCCTGCGCCAGCATCGTCGTCGCCCCCGCCAGCGCCAGCTTGCCCGCGGTATAGGAAAAGAAATCGGGGTTCAGATTGGCGATCTTCTGGTCGAGGATGTTGACCACCGCCCCGTCCCGCACGTCGTCCTGCCGCGCCAGCGCGCTGGCCAGCAGGACCGGCGCGGCATGGCCGATCGCGGTGAGGCGATCGAGCAGCACGGGATCGATCCTGGGCGGCGTGTCGTAGTCGAACAGCGATGCACTGTTGACCAGCGCATCGATCGCACCGCCCGCCGCCATCCGCGCGCGCGCGAACAGTGCCTCGATCGCGCCACTATCCGCCAGGTCGCCGCCGACGATACCCACCGCACCGATCTCGTCGGCCAGCGCGCGCGCAGCCTCGCCGGACTCATTATAGTGGATCACGACCCGATGCCCGTCGCGCACCAGCCGCCGGACGATGATCGCGCCCAGCCGATGCGCCCCGCCGGTCACCAGGATCGTGCGCACCGCGGTCAGCAACCCATCAGCGCCAGCACTTCCTTGCGGCTGCGCTCGTCGTCGCGGAACACGCCCATCATCCGGCTCGTCACCATCGACACGCCCGGCGTGCGGACCCCGCGTGCGGTCATGCAGGCGTGGCTCGCCTCGATGACGACCGCGACGCCCTGCGGCTTCAGATTGTCCCAGATACAGTCGGCGACCTCCGCGGTCAGCCGTTCCTGCACCTGCAACCGGCGCGCGAACCCGTGGAGGACGCGGGCCAGCTTCGAAATCCCCACGACATGGTTGCGCGGCAGATAGGCGATGTGCGCCTTGCCGATGATCGGCGCCATGTGATGTTCGCAATGCGACTGGAACGGGATATCCTTCAAGAGGACGATCTCGTCATAGCCGCCGACTTCCTCGAACACCCGCTCCAGATGCGTCGCGGGATGGTCGCGATAACCGGCGCAATATTCCTTCCACGCCTTGGCGACGCGGCGCGGCGTATCGACCAGCCCTTCGCGGGTGGGATCGTCCCCCGCCCAGCGAATCAACGTGCGGATCGCATCGGCGACATCGTCGGGCACGTCCGGCGCGCCGGGCGGTGCGATCAGGTCGCCGTCGTCGGGGCTGGCGTCATTCAAACCGTCTCTCCTCGTCCGCCGCACCATCTGACGTTACGGCAATCGGTACAAGCGCGAATAGGTCCCGAATTGCAACTGTAGCGCGCGCGGCACACTCGTCGACCAGAGCATGACCGGTATAGGAAAACGCGTTGACGTCTTCGAAATTGGCGCGCTAGCATCCGTACCGGATACTGGAAAGACGTGATCGGGCATAAGCGCGACGCGAACAGGAGAGGATGCATTCGATGCGGAAATTCGAGCTGTTGATCGCCACGGCCCTGGTCGTTCTGCCCGTCGCCCCAGCCGTGGCGCAGACCGGCGCGACCACCAGCGCGGAAAATACCGCACCGACGAACGGCCCCGGTCAGGAGGCGACGACGACGACCGACCCGAACACCGTCAATTCCTTTTCCCCCGGCGACATCATCATCACCGCGCAGCGCCAGTCGCAGCGGTTGCAGGACGTGCCGATCGCGGTCAGCGCCTTCACCGCCGACAATATCGAAAAACAACAGATCGTGAATCCCACCGCGTTGCAGGCGACGCTCCCCAACGTCACCTTCACGAAAACGAACTTCACCTCGTCCAGCTTCACGATCCGCGGGATCGGCGATCTGTGCGTCGGCGTGTCGTGCGACAGCGCGACCGCGATCCACGTCAACGACATGCCGCTGCTCGGCACCCGCCTGTTCGAAAGCGAATTCTTCGATCTCGAACGGATCGAGGTGTTGCGCGGGCCGCAGGGGACGTTGTTCGGGCGCAACGCGACGTCGGGCGTCGTCAACTTCATCACCGCCAAACCCGATATGTCGGGCGTCCATGCCGCGGGCGAATTCGAATATGGCAATTACGATTCGAAACGCGTGAAGGGGATGCTCAACCTGCCGCTCGGCAACACGCTCGGGGTCCGCGTCGCGGGCACTTATCTGAACCGCGGCGGCTATACGAACAACCTGTACACCGGTCGCAAGATCGACGATCGCGACCTGTATTCGGTGCGCGGCACCCTGTCGTGGGAACCGACCGCGGACACGCGGGTCGACCTGATCGGCTATTATTTCCACGAAAACGACAACCGCAGCCGGATCCAGAAACAGCTGTGCCATCGCGACCCGACCGGCATCCTGGGCTGTCTGCCCGACCGGCTGGCCTATGAGACGCCGAACGGCAACAGCACGCTGGCCGCGGTCCTGTCGTCGTCGGAATTCTTCGCGACCCAGGGTGGTGCCGCGTTCCGCCCGCTCGGTCTGCAAAGCCTGTACGGCAGCGATACCTATGCAGGCGTGACCAATCCGCGCGACGTGCGCACGGTCAACATCGATTACGAACCCACCTATTTCGCCGAAGAAGAACAATATACCGCGAAGATCTTCCACGATTTCGGCCCGGTCTCGTTCAACTTCACCGGCGGCTATATGCGATCGGCGGTCGACAGCCGCACCGATTATAACCTCGCCGTCGAAAACCCGCTCGCGACCAATGCCGGGCTCAATTATCTGAACGTGGTCGGACGGCCCGGATCGCCGTTCGCCTTCCTCAACGGGGTCCGCCAGACGCTGATCCCCAACGGTCCGGGCGGTGGTGTCTGCCAGTCCGATGCCGATCCCAGGAACGTCGGCGTCTACGGCGGCAATTCGGCGGGTTGTTTCCCGCAGAGCCTCGATTTCGACCGGTCGCGGATCGTCACCCGCAACTATTCGGCCGAAGCGCACATCGACAGTTCGTTCGATGGCATGTTCAATTTCCTGCTCGGCGGCATTTATTTCGATTCGAAATCGACCAACAACGATTATTTCGTCAACGCCTTCGGTCTCGACTATGCGTCCGGTATCCTCGGCGCGGCCAGTTCCGCCGCGATCCCGGGCGTCAATGGCAACGCGTTCCTGGCCACGCCCTTCTATCGTAACGACAGCCAGTTGTTCCGCCTGAAATCCTATGGCGTGTTCGGCGAAACCTATTTCGACTTCGGCGACAAGGCGAAACTGACGCTGGGCCTGCGCTACAACAACGACAAGAAATTCGTGCAGGCGCGCAACATCACGCTCAACGTCCTGACCCCCTATGGCGCGACGGGGATCGAACAGGGGTTCAATTACGCCACCGTCGATTTCGACACCAACACGGCGGGGATCCAGGACTTCGCGCGCGTCCAGGCGAATTTCGACAAGCTGACCGGGCGCGCGGTGTTCGATTACCGGATCACCCCCGACAATCTGCTCTACGCCTCCTATTCGCGCGGGTATAAATCGGGCGGGATCAATCCGCCGCTGCCGCCTGCGTTCAACGTCCCCACCACCTTCGCACCCGAACAGGTCGACGCCTTCGAGGTCGGGTCGAAGAACACCTTCGGCAACGGCCAGCTGCGGCTCAACCTCACCGCCTTCTACTATAAGTATAAGCAGCTCCAGCTCAGCCGGATCGTCGCGCGGACGTCGGTCAACGACAATGTCGATGCCAATATCTACGGGGTCGAGGCAGAGGCGGTGATCGCGCCGATCCGCGCCTTCGTCGTCAACATGAACTTCAGCTATCTGCACAGCGAGGTGTCGACGAACAAATTCCTCGTCAATCCACGCGATCCGTCCGGCGGGCGCGCCGATGCGGTCATCATCAAGGATATCACCAACGGATCGAACTGCGCGGTCGTCAACACCGCGGGCAGCGCGGCGGTCGCCAACGGGTTCGTCGCCAACATCAACAATGCGATCAACGCGGGTGCCTTCGCCGCCAACGGCGTACAGGGGGGTGCGGCCCTGCGCGGCCCGACCGCCATTCCCGGCCTCGGCGCAACCGGGGCGTACAGCATCTGCGGCGTCCTGACCGCGGCGGCGGCGGCCACCCCGGCGGCGGCGATCCAGGTGCTCGACGGCGTCCCCGTCAATATCAAGGGGAACAGCCTGCCGCAGGCACCGACGTATAAATTCTCCGTCGGCGCGCAATATACCGCCAACGTCGGCAGCAGCGGATGGACGCTCGTCCCCCGCGCCGATCTGGCCTATACCGGCAACAGCTTCGCCTCGATCTTCGGCACCAACGTCGATCGCATCCCGGGCTATGAGGTCGTCAATGCGCAGGTGCAGCTGAACGCGCCCGACGATCGCTTCTACCTGCGCGGCTTCGTCCAGAACGCCACCGGGAACAATGCGATCACCGGCCAATATGTTACCGACCAGTCGTCGGGGCTGTTCACCAACATCTTCACGATCGAACCGCGTCGCTACGGCGTCGCGGCGGGCTTCAAATTCTAACGCGTCGTCGTCGGTCGGGCTTCGGCCCGGCACGCCAGGGGCTCCCGGTTCACACCGGGGGCCCTTGTCGTATCAGTCGTTCAGCGTCGCATCAGTCGTTCAGCCGTGCGGCATGCCAGGCGACGTGATCGGCCATGAAGGTCGAGATGAAGTGATAGCTATGGTCGTACCCCGGCTGCAGCCGCAGCTCGATCGGAATTCCCGCCCGCTCGCACGCGGCGACCAGCAGCTCGGGCTTGAGCTGCTCGTCCAGAAATCCGTCGGCATCCCCCTGGTCGATCAATAACGCGTCGACCCGCGCGCCATCGTCGATCAGCGCGCACGCGTCATAGCCGCGCCACGCCGCGCGATCCGGCCCCAGATACCCCGTCAGCGCCTTCTCGCCCCACGCACAGGCCAGCGGTGAACAGATCGGCGCGAACGCCGATACGCTCCTGAACCGCGCCGGATTCCGCAACCCGATCGTCAGCGCGCCATGCCCGCCCATCGAATGGCCGGTGATCGATTGCCGCGCCAAATCGAGCATCGGGAATGCCGCCGCGATCACCGCGGGCAGTTCATCCTCGATATAGCGGCGCATCCGGAAATGATCGCGCCAGGGCTCCTCGGTCGCATCGACGTAGAATCCGGCGCCCTGCCCCATGTCATAGGCCGCGTCGTCGGGGACGTCGTCGCCGCGCGGGCTGGTATCCGGCGCGACGAAGGCGATGCCATGCTTCGCACACGCGGCGCGGAATTCGCCCTTGTCGGTGACGTTGGCGTGGGTGCAGGTCAGCCCCGACAGGAACCACAGCACCGGCATCACCACGCCGTCGTCATGCGCGGGCACGAAGACCGAAAAGGTCATCGCGGTCCCAGTCGCCGCGGACGCATGGCGGTACACCCCCTGGGTGCCGCCATGCGCCTTGCTCGTCGATACGGTCTCGATGTCCATCAGTCGGCGGGCATCCGGTGCAGCGCGCACAGCTTGTTCCCGTCGGGATCGCGCAGATACGCCAGGTACAGGTTCATGCCGTTGCCGCTGCGGACCCCGGGGTCGTCCTCGATCGGGGTTCCGCCCGCCCCGGCACCCGCCGCATGCCATGCCTTGGCCTGTTCCGGCCCCGTCACCGCGAAGCCGATCGTCATGCCGTTGCCCGCGGTCGCCGCGTTCCCGTCGATCGGCGGGGTAACCAGGAACATGCTGCCGTTGTGCATGTAGATCAGCCGCCCCTTCGGATCGGTGATCGCGGGCTTCCCGCCCAGCGACGCGAACAGCGCGTCGTAGAATGTCTTCGACCGATCGATGTCGTTCGATCCGACCATCATGTGACTATACATCGTATGTCCTCTCCCAAGGTTCAGTAGATCACGACGGAGCGGATGCTCTCGCCGGCATGCATCAGGTCGAAACCCTTGTTGATCTCGTCGAGCGACAATCGGTGGGTGATCATCGGATCGATCTGGATCATCCCGTCCATATACCAATCGACGATCTTGGGAACGTCCGTCCGTCCCCGCGCGCCGCCGAACGCGGTCCCGCGCCAGTTGCGCCCGGTGACCAGCTGGAACGGGCGCGTGCTGATCTCCTTGCCCGCCTCCGCCACGCCGATGACGATGCTGGTCCCCCAGCCGCGATGGCAGCATTCCAGCGCCTGGCGCATCACGTCGGTGTTGCCGGTACAGTCGAAGCTGTAATCCGCGCCCCCGTCGGTCAGCGCGACGATATGCGCGACGATGTCGCCGACCTGCTTGGGGTTGGCGAAATGCGTCATCCCGAACTGGCGGCCCCAGCCTTCGCGATCGGGGTTGATGTCGACCCCCACGATCATCCTCGCGCCCGCCAGCTTCGCCCCCTGGATGACGTTGAGCCCGATCCCGCCCAGCCCGAACACGACGACGGTGTCGCCGACCTCGACCTTGGCGGTGTTGACGACCGCACCGACCCCCGTCGTCACCCCGCATCCGATATAGCAGCTGGTGTCGAACGGCGCGTCGGGGCGGATCTTGGCCACCGCGATCTCGGGCAGCACCGTGAAGTTCGAAAAGGTCGAACAACCCATGTAATGATGGATCGGCTGCCCCTTGTAGCTGAAACGCGTCGTCCCGTCGGGCATCAGCCCCTTGCCCTGCGTCGCGCGGATCGCGGTACACAGGTTGGTCTTCTGGCTCAGGCACGACTTACACTGGCGGCATTCGGGGGTGTAGAGCGGGATGACGTGGTCGCCCGGCGCGACGCTGGTCACGCCCTGCCCCACCTCGCGCACGATCCCTGCGCCTTCATGCCCCAGCACGCTCGGGAACAGCCCCTCGCTGTCGAGCCCGTCGAGCGTATAGGCGTCGGTGTGGCAGATGCCCGTCGCCATGATCTCGACCAGCACCTCGCCCGCCTGTGGCCCCTCCAGGTCGAGCTCGACGATCTCGAGCGGTTGCTTGGCGGCAAAGGCAACGGCGGCGCGGGTTTTCATGACGAGTCTCCTTGATCGCCCCCGCCATAGTCCGCCCGACGGGGCATGCAACCGCCCGCCCGACCGGGCATGCAACCAGCCGCGCGGTCGCGGGGTTGATGCCCCAGCGAAAGGAGAAGGACGATGAAGAATCCCAAAAGCGGCGACGAGGTCACCTGGAACAGCCACGGCGGCACCGCGCACGGCACGGTCAAGAAGAAGCTGACCGAGGATACCAAGATCAAGGGGCATCAGGTCCGCGCGTCGCGCGACGACCCGCAGTATCTCGTAGAGAGTGACAACGGCGGCAAGGCAGCGCACAAGGCGGCAGCGCTCAAGAAGGCGTGACAGGCGACGCCCGCCGAGGGAGCGGGCGCAATTGGAAGGAATATGATGGCTACAGCACCGAAAACCGGCGGCATCCACGCCCCAGTTCAGCCCTCGCCCGAGCTTGGCGCGATCGTCGGCAACGACAAGCTGCCGCGCAGCGAAGTGATCAGCAAGGTGTGGGAATATATCAAGGCTCACAACCTGCAAAATCCTGAAAACAAGCGGGAAATCCTGGCCGACGACAAGCTGAAGAAGGTCTTCGGGCGGGACAAGTGCACGATGTTCGAAATGAACAAGTACATCGCACAACACTTGAAGGCGTAAACGACGATCGTTTGCACCTTGGGGAGCCCGGTCGCGCCGATCGGTGCGTCGGCCTCCCCCTCTATTCGTCAGCATCCGGTCGCCGCGATTCGCCCGACGGAGGCCCGCGACGCGACGAGCCGCCACATCGCGCGCAGCAAAACCTCTTCCGGGCCAAGAAAAGATGGGCGGCGGCGCGGCGCGCAGTTTCCCATATAGCGCGGGTGACCGACATGATCCCCCAGCTCACCCATCTCGACCGGCTCGAGGCCGAAAGCATCCACATCCTGCGGGAAGTCGCGGCGGAGGCGACGAACCCCGTGATGCTCTATTCGGTCGGCAAGGATTCGGCCGTCATGCTCCATCTGGCGCGCAAGGCCTTTTATCCCGCGCCGCCCCCCTTCCCGCTCCTTCACGTCGACACGACGTGGAAGTTTCAGGCAATGTACGAACTGCGCGATCGCGCCGCCGCCGCCGCGGGGATGCAGCTGATCGTCCACCGCAATCCGGAGGCGGAGGCACGCGGGATCAACCCGTTCGACCATGGCGCGCTCCACACCGACATGTGGAAGACCGAAGGGCTCAAACAGGCGCTCGACCACCATGGCTTCGACGCGGCCTTCGGCGGCGCGCGGCGCGACGAGGAGAAGAGCCGCGCGAAGGAACGCATCTTCAGCTTCCGCTCCGCCGCGCACCGCTGGGACCCCAAGAACCAGCGTCCCGAACTGTGGAACCTCTACAACACCCACAAGGCGAAGGGGGAGAGCATCCGCGTCTTCCCCTTGTCCAACTGGACCGAACTCGACATCTGGCAATATATCCAGGTCGAGGGGATCGAGATCGTCCCGCTCTATTTCGCCGCGCCGCGCCCGACGGTCGAACGCGACGGGATGCTCGTGATGGTCGATGACGACCGGTTCCGGCTCGAACCCGGCGAAACCCCGATCGACCGGTCGATCCGCTTCCGCACGCTCGGCTGCTATCCGCTGACCGGCGCGATCGAAAGCGCGGCGACGACCTTGCCCGAGGTCATCCAGGAAATGCTGCTCGCGACGACCTCCGAACGCCAGGGTCGCGCGATCGACAAGGATGCAGGCGGCGCGGGCATGGAGAAAAAGAAGCAGGAGGGGTATTTCTGATGAACGCGCTCACGCCCCCCGACGACGCCGATCGCGGCTATCGCCCCGACGCGCTCGTCGCGCAGGATATCGACGCCTATCTCGACCGGCATCGCCACAAATCGCTGCTCCGGTTCATCACCTGCGGATCGGTCGACGACGGCAAATCGACGCTGATCGGGCGGCTGCTCTATGATTCGCGGATGATCTTCGCCGATCAGCTCGCCAGCCTCGAAGAGGATTCGCGCCGTGTCGGGACGCAGGGGCAGGACATCGATTTCGCGCTCCTCGTCGACGGCCTCGCCGCCGAACGCGAACAGGGGATCACGATCGACGTCGCCTATCGCTTCTTCGCGACCGACACGCGCAAGTTCATCGTCGCCGACACCCCCGGGCACGAACAATATACCCGCAACATGGTCACCGGCGCCTCGACCGCCGACCTCGCGGTGATCCTGATCGACGCGCGCAAGGGCGTGCTGACGCAGACGCGGCGGCACAGCTATCTCGCGCATCTGCTCGGCATCCGCCACATCGTGCTCGCGGTGAACAAGATGGATCTCGTCGGCTACGACCAGCCGACCTATGACGCGATCGTCGCCGATTACCGCCGCTTCGCCACCGGCATCGGCATCGACGCCTTCGTCCCCATCCCGATCAGCGGCTTTCGCGGGGACAATATCGCGACCCGTTCCGACGCGACGCCCTGGTACGACGGCCCGACGCTGATCCAGCATCTGGAGGCGGTCGACGTCGACGGGTCGACCGATCAGGCGCGCGGATTCGCGATGCCGGTCCAGTGGGTCAATCGCCCCAACCTCGATTTCCGCGGCTTCGCTGGCCTCGTCGCGAGCGGGCGCATCGCACCCGGCGATCCCGTCCGCATCCTGCCCTCGGGCAAGACGTCGACGGTCGCGCGGATCGTCACGCACGGCGGCGACCTGTCCCAGGCGGTCGCGGGCCAGTCGCTGACGCTGACGCTGGCGGACGAGGTCGATTGTTCGCGCGGCGACGTGATCGCCGCGGCGGGCGATCCCCCGCAGGTCGCCGACCAGTTCGAGGCGACGTTGGTCTGGATGGCGGAGGAGCCGCTGCTCCCCGGGCGCACCTATTGGCTCAAACTCGGCACGCAGACCGTGTCGGCGAAGGTGCGCGAACCCAAATACCGGATCGACGTCAACACGACCCAGCATCTCGCCGCCCCGACGCTCGATCTCAACGACATCGGCATCGCGGAGGTCGCGACCGATCGCCCGATCGTGTTCGCGCCCTATGGCGAAAGCCGGACAGGCCCTAATCGGACATTGGGCGGCTTCATCCTGATCGACAAGCTGACCAACGCGACGATCGCGGCGGGCATGCTCAACTTCGCGCTGCGCCGCGCGCAGAATATCCATCACCAGCCGACCGACATCACCCGCGAACAACATGCCGCGCTCAAGAACCAGAAGCCTGCGGTCCTGTGGTTCACCGGCCTGTCCGGCGCGGGCAAATCGACGATCGCCAATCTCGTCGAAAAGCGGCTGGCGCGGATGAACCGCCACACCTTCCTGCTCGACGGCGACAATGTCCGCCACGGGCTCAACCGCGATCTCGGCTTCATCGATGCCGACCGGGTCGAGAACATCCGCCGCGTCGGGGAGGTCGCGCGGTTGATGACCGATGCGGGGCTGATCGTCATCACCGCCTTCATCTCGCCCTTCCGCGCCGAGCGCGCGATGGTGCGCGACCGGATGAAGCCGGGCGAGTTCATCGAGGTCCATATCGACACCCCGCTCGCGGAGGCGGAGGCGCGCGACGTCAAGGGCCTCTATGCCAAGGCGCGCGCCGGATCGCTCAAGAACTTCACCGGGATCGACAGCCCCTATGAAGCACCCGACGCGCCCGAAATCCACATCGATACCACCCGCATGACCGCCGAAGAGGCCGCCGATCATATCGTCGAACGGTTGATCGGATGACCATGACCGACGCCGAACTCGCCGCGCATCTGGCCGCGGTCACCGGGCGGCTCCTGCTCGAGGTTCGCGATTGCGGGGTGTGCGCGGGCACCGCGCTGGGCAAGGCGGGGGACCAGACCGCGAACCAGTATCTCGTCCACGCGATCCGTGCCGCCCGCCCCGACGATGGCCTGTTGTCCGAAGAGATGAAATGCGACGGCACCCGGCTCGGCCAAAGCCGCGTGTGGATCGTCGATCCGGTCGACGGCACCCGCGAATATGGCGAAGGACGCACCGACTGGGCGGTCCATGTCGCGCTGACGGTCGATGGTGTCGCGACGGTGGGCGCCGTGGCGCTCCCGGCGCTGGGGCTCGTCCTGCGCTCCGACCGGCCGACCCCCCTCCTCCCGCTCGGCGATCCGCCGCGCATGGTCGTCAGCCGCACCCGCCCGCCTGCGCTGGCGCTGTCGGTGGCCGCGGCGATCGGCGCGACGCTCGTGCCGATGGGATCGTCGGGGGCGAAGGCGATGGCGGTGGTGCGGGGGGAGGCCGATATCTATCTCCACACCGGCGGCCAATATGAATGGGACAACGCCGCCCCGATCGCGGTCGCCGCGGCCTATGGCCTCCATTGTTCGCGCGTCGACGGATCGCCGATGGTCTATAATCGCGACGACCCCTATCTGCCCGACCTGCTGATCTGCCGCCCCGAACTGGCGGCGCGGGTGCTCGACCTGTCCGCCGCGCGATAGGGCTGTCCTACAAGCCCCCGATCGCGCATCATCCGCCCGACGCTGTTTGACATCGGTGGCGCAGATGGTGAGGCCACCCCGCCGACCGATCGCCACGCATCGTGTTTTGGCGTGACCTTATGTGACCTTTGCCGGACCCGCGCCGCTCTTTGACATCGGTGGCCCGCATGTGCGGCCACCGCACCGACCGATCGTCACGCACCGTGTTTTGGCGTGACCTTATGTGACCTTTGCCGGACCCGCACCGCTCTTTGACATCGGTGGCCCGCATGATCGGCCACCGCACCGACCGATCGTCACGCACCGTGTTTTGGCGTGACCTTATGTGACCTTTGCCGGACCCGCACCGCTCTTTGACATCGGTGGCCCGCATGATCGGCCACCGCACCGACCGATCGCCACGCACCATGTTTTGGCGTGACCTTACGTGACCTTTGCCGGACCCGCGCCGCTCTTTGACATCGATGGTCCGCCCGCCTTGGCCACCGTGCCGACCGATCGCCACGCACCGCGTTTTGGTGTGACCTTATGTGACCTTTGCGCGAACGGCGCGCCGGTTCAGATCGCCGCCGCGATCGCCAGCACCTGCCGCGCCTGGTCCAGATGCAACCGCTCGACCATCGTGCCCTCGACCCGGATCACGCCGTTGTCCGCCGCCTCGGGCGCCTCGAACGCCGCGACGACGACATGCGCCCAGGCGATCTCCTCCGCGGTCGGACTGAACGCCTCGTTGCACGCTGCGATCTGGCTCGGATGGATCAGCGTCTTGCCATCGAACCCGAACGCCAGCCCCTGCGCGCATTCCGCCGCAAAGCCCGTCGCATCCTCGATTCCATTATAGACGCCGTCGATCGCCGCCAGCCCATGCGCCCGCGCCGCCGCCACGGTCGCGGCGAGAAACCCCTGGAACGGCGCCCGATCCGCCCCCGGTCGCGCGCGCATCTCCTTGGCCAGGTCGTTCGTGCCGACGACGAGCGCCGCCAGCCCCGCCCCGCTCGCCAGATCGTCGATCCGCAACACCGCGCGCATCGTTTCGACCATCGCCCAGATCGGCACCTCGCCCAGCGCCGACCGATACGCCGCGACCCCTGCCGCATCGTCGATCTTGGGCACCAATACCGCATCGGGCGCGACGTCTGCCAGCGCGCGGCAATCGTCGCGGCCCCATGGACTATCGATCGCGTTCACCCGCACGACGACGCTGCGTGGCCCGAACCCGCCCTCCCGCACCGCCGCCACCGCCGCCGCGCGCCCGGCCGCCTTGGCCTCCGGCGCCACCGCATCCTCCAGGTCGATCACGACCACATCGCACGCCAGCGTCCGCGCCTTCGCGACCGCCTTGGCGTTGGTGGCGGGCATGTACAGGACGCTGCGGCACAGGGCGGCGGAGGCTGGTTGGGTCATGCATCGTCCCTACCCGCTGCTATCGGGCAGGGAAACCGCGACCCCGTCCGGATCGATCGGCGCCGCCGACTTTGTCGAATGTTTTGAACGGGATCGGACCCTTTATCGGCGCGCATCGTTCACCGCCCTCAACCTAAGGAGCAGGACATGACCGACACGAGCCACGATATCCGTACCCTGAACGGCCTGATCGCGACGACGATCGACAGCATCGACGGTTATACCGAAGCCGCCAAGGATGCGGAAAACGGCCGCTTCACCGCCATGTTCACCAGCCGCGCGACCGAACGCCGCGCCGCCGCGACCCAGCTCCAGTCGGTCGTCTCACGCCTCGGCGGCAACCCCGAAGACGACGGCACCGTCCTCGCCGGTGCGCATCGCGTGTTCCTCGACCTGAAGGCGGCGGTAACGGGCCGCGACGACAAGGCGATCGTCAACGAAGTCGAACGCGGCGAAGACCATATCAAGGCCAAGTTCGAAGACGCGCTGAAGGATCAGGATCTGTCACCCGAAACCCGCGCCGCGATCCAGGACGCGTGGACCTCGGTCAAGGCCGGTCACGACGAGATGAGCAACCTCAAGCATTCGATGGCCGCCAACTGATCGACCCGGGGGCCGCCGTCCACGCCGGATCGCGGCCCCCCTACAACCACGTTGACCGATGACCCGCGATTGTGCCACTGACGCCCGGCGCCACCGCACGGCGGATCGCGGGTGTAGCTCAATGGTAGAGCAGAAGCTTCCCAAGCTTACGACGAGGGTTCGATTCCCTTCACCCGCTCCATCGCAGAAATCAGCCATTTTTACTCCCCTTTTCATGATTGTTTAGTCGGTCGTTTGCGGTGCCGGTGCGGTGAAAGGCACCAGGAACGAGTCCGCAGATGTCGTCGATGATCGATTCCGTGGCCGCTAGCGCGAGGCCGAGATTGGCCGGGTCGCGCAGCGCGTAGATGTCGCTGGTCGATGCCCGGACGTGGCCGAGCATCAGTTCCCCCTGTCGCCAATTGGCCTCGCCGATGCGTCGGCGGGCGAGCGTCGCCATCGAGCGGCGGATCAGTTTCCAGCCAGCCTCGCCGCGCTCCTCCGGCAGGCCTATCTCGGCGCGCATGGTGTCCCACGCGCCGCGGATGTTGGCGATCGGCATGTAATTGCCGCGGGTCGCCGCGAGATAGGGCGCGAACTGGCGCGGGATCGGGATGACGCCGCGATATTTTCGGGTCTGGCGACGACCGCGCGGGTTGAGATCAAGCGCGCCCGCGCTGGCGATCCACTGGTCGCCCCGCAGATCGGCGATTTCCTCGGGTCGCGCCCAGGTGGCGACTGCCGCGCGGAGGTATCTCAGCAGGTTCGCGCGATAGCCGATGTAGGTCTCGCGCTCCTTGGGGCTGCGCACCTTCGGGCCGGACGGCTCCAGACAGTAGCGGAACATCGCGGCCAGCATGGCGACGTCGGCCCGGTATCGCGGCGATGCCGACACGGTTCTGGTCTGGGCGGCCTTGAACTGCGCCTTCTGTCCCGGCGTCGCGTTGATGGCCGCGGCGAGCTGGCGGACGCAGCCTTCGATATGACCGAGCGAGCGTTCGCGCTTTGCGCCGCTCTTGGGCGCGACGATCGGGCGGGCGGCGAGCCATTTGCGGAAACGGTCGACCCAGCGTTCATCGATCGCGGCGACGGTGACGGTGACGTCGGTCGCGGCGGTATAGGCGACGGCCAACGACAGCCGCCCGCGGGTCGCCTTGAACCCGGCCTTATCCTCGCCGAGCAATAGATAGTCGGTGATGGCCCTGGTCAGCAGCGGCGCGGCGTTGCCGTCGAACGGGCGACCGCACCCCGAACAGATCGGCGAGCCCGTCCCTTCGAGATAGCGGCGGTCGACCTCTAGCCGAGCGCGCCGGTCATCGCCTGTGCCTGCCGAAGCGCTTCGTTCGCGTCGGAGGGCGGCGTCGTACCAGACGATTTCGAGGTTGGTTCGGTCGGGGCGGCGGTAGAGCCGGAAGTCCCCGCGCTGATAGAGTGCCTTCGGGCGCGGCGTTCTGCGCATAATGTCCTCTGTTGGTCGGCCACGAAGGCGCGGAAGGTGTCGATCGCGCCCGAGGCGACGAGCCAGTCGAGCTCGACCGGGCTCATCTGGAGCGTCTTCTCGGTTTCGATCTTTCGGGTCAGGCGGCGATCGAGCGCGAAGAGGGTGCCTGCGGTCGGACTAGCCATGGTGTTTCCTGTCTTCGGGTTCGGGCCGATTCCGCTCGACAAGGGGCATCGGCAATTGCCAGCCGTCCGCCGGATATATCCGATCGAGCGCAGCGCATTCCGCGCAGCCGCAGCGCTGACGCGGGATCGCCGAGGCAGGCCCATCACGCCGCTCGACCGGTTTGCGCCCCGTCATTGCCAGTAATCCTCGTCGTCGCCGAAATCGTCGAGATCGATCGGCTTGCCCCATGGCGTTTCGAACCGGACCCCAACCGCGCACGACCAGTCGACCTCGTCCGCCAGCACCCAGCGGCGGGCGACCTGGCCCGAGGCGCCCATGACGAACGCCTGCGGCATGCAGCTGAGGCTGGTGATCGAATACAGCCAGTCCGGTCGTTCGAACGGTGGATCGAGCGCCACCATGCGCTCTTCCGCGATGCGATGGTCGAGCATCACGCGGGCAGCGGGACCGATATGGCCTGCGATCATCGGAACCGACGGATAACAATCCATCACCGATCCCCTGCGGCAACATCGACCGCGACTTCATCGCGGAGCTTCTGGGCATGCGCGAGAAGCTTTGCCGCGCGCGTTTCGATCGCGGCGGCGGCGAAGAGCAGGTCGGCGTCGGATACGCCGCGATCGGCGGACAGCTTGGCGCGCAGGCTGCGGGGTTCGATGCCGAGCGCGACGGCGAGCGGCCCCTGCCCGCCCAGCATCGCGGCGGCGGTTTCCAGACCCATCATGCGGCGGATGCCGATCGACCGGCCACGGTGAGCTGGATTAGCGGCGCAGTTCGCCGGTGACGTCGATGATTCGATGACGCCAATCGATCGATCGTCGGGGATGCTGGCTGCGGTCATGGTGCAATTCCTGGTGGTGAGCGGCGGGCGGGCGATCGCGCCAGCGGGCGGTCTTGTAGAGAGCGTCTCAACAAGACCGGGCGCCGGGTCAGAACATCTGCGGCGGTCGGCGCGGCACGGGGTGGAGATCCGCGGCGCGGACGAGCAGCACGACGCCATCGTCGAAGCGCACCGAGGCGCAGACGCGGCGAACGGCGAGGACGTCGCACTGCCGCCCGGTGCGCCCCAGCCCCCGGTGGAGCGCGCGTTCCCCGCGGCAGACGGCGACGAGCACCATGTCACGTCGCGCCGTCCGTCCGCACGATGGCGCGCGGCGCATCGTCGACGTGGCCGAGCGCGAGCCGCAGGATGCGACGCCGCTGGGGCGCGATCGTCGTCGCAATGACGCCGATGGCGGTGCCCCCCGCCCCCGAGAAGAGGAGGATGCCGATCGCATGGACGATCTGAGGCGCGGCCATTACGCGCGCCGATCAGTGGCGCTGGCGACGATCATGATTACCGCGATCGGGATCCACACGACCGCGAACACGATCGCGATCACGATCTTCGCCGCGCGTCGGTGGCGCATGCGACGTTCGAGCGCGACATGCCCCTGGGGCCGGGCCAGGCCGGTCACTGGAGCACCGTCGCGGCGGGCGCGTCGTCGCAGCGCGAGCAGATGGCCGAGCCGCTCCAGGAGCACCGGTGAGCGCCGTCGGCGGAGACGCAGGCGTCGTGATCGCTGCAAGCGCACCCGCGACAGATCCGCGGGTGCCGGTCGGCGGGCGTGTCGCGCAATTGCAGATACACGTCGACGTCGATCGGCATGGCGCGGGCGAATGCCTCCATCGTCTCGCGATAGCGGGCGGCGGTACCCTCGGTTTCGAGGAGGTGGACCATGGCCTTGGTCGTGTCGAAATCGTTGGGGTTCATCGACCGGGCGAGAGTGGCGACCGACACCCCCGGCCGCCATCCGGCGCAGACGCAGATAGGAGGCGGGCGACACGGGCGGCAGCGCGACGGGCGGGTCGCAACGGCGTCCGGTAGGCAGGGCAATCTGGATCATCGCATGGTCCTTTCGAGGGCGGGGCACAGGCAAGGGAATGGCGTTTCCGAAAGCGGGGGCTTTCGGATCGGGCAGGTCGGCGGGGGCGGTTGCGACCGAAACCGCGGGGGGATCAGGTCATGGTCATGACGGCGCCGATCGCGGCGGCGATGCCGTGGTCATCGTTGGCCGGGACGGGTTGATCGTCATTCGCCGGTCTTGGGCGTGGCCCGACCAGGTTGGGGTTGGCGAAAGGGAGGCGGACGTCCGCCCGCGGCGTCAGGCTGGGCCTGATCGTGCGGATGACGGACAGCTGGCCGACGAAGGTATGGCCGCAATCGTCGTTGGTGCATTCGAGACGGATCTCCCGCACCATCGTCGTGATGTCGGTGCTGTTGCGGACGATCGCCTTCGCATCGCAATGCGGGCATTTGATCGCCGGTAGTCTGGCAGCTGTCCTTCTGGTCGTCATCATAGTCCCCCGGTATTCCCCGCGATCGAACCCGCGCCGAGCGGGAGGAATTTGGTGACGCGCGTCAGGAGCGTGGCGAAGCGCCCCTGCGCCTGCTCGACCTCGACCAGCGCGCGATGAACGGCGCGCGGGGAGATGGCGGGATCCATCAGCGCGACGCTGGCGGCGATCGCCTCGCCCGTCTCGCGCGCGACCTCCGCGATGTCGGCGCCCAGCGCCAGGCGGCACGGGGTCGCATCGCTGACCGCGACGCCGAGTTGATGGTCGTAGGCGTCGCGGAACGGCGCCCCCTGCCCGCCCGCCAGCCGATAGGCCAGATCGAGCGCCAGCGCCTGTTCGATGGTAGGGCGCTTGCCGCTGGCGGGTTCGGACCAGCTGCGGACGCAGCGATCGGACCGGCGCATCAGGCGACGCACGTCGGGATAGGTCAGGACGCCCGCAACGCGAGTCATCGCGTCGGCGAAAGTCAGTGGGGTGCGCAGATTGGTCATGCCGCGCGAACCCGGTGCGAAGCGGCGTCCCGATCGTACGCGACGATCGGGACGCCTGCATCTATGCCAGCATCGTCGCCGTCGCAGGGAGTGCGCGGTGCGAGGTCTGCCGGGTAGATGTCCGGACGAAGGAGATGGCGCGATATACCGGTTGCGTGCTCGACGACAAGGACGTGCTCGGCGGGGAGGCGCTTGCCGCTCTGGACCCATTTCCAGACTGCGGTCGGCGACACACCACATAGTCGTGCAAGAGCGGAGTTCGAGCCAGCCCGAGCCACAGCGGCCATGAGCGATTCGAATGGGGTAGCGACGCATGTCATGCTGCCAACTAAAACTAAGGTTGCAGGAGCGTCAACCCCTAAACTCTTATGGGCATCTGCAACCGAGGTTGTAGCTTGTGCACCATGTTAGACGCCGCCCGCTTTCGAAATTTGCTTGAGAAGGCGAACCTGAGCCAGTCTGAGCTCGCGCGTCGCGTCGGCATTTCCCCAACGGCGATCAACAAGCTGGCGGTAGGGACGGCCTACGGATCAAAGCATCTTCATGTCATCGCTCGGGAATTGGGCACCACGCCTGCGTATTTGACCGGTGAAACGGACGACCCGACGGCAGGCGCCCTGCCCGCCCCGACCGAGCGCGATATCGCCGAGCATCTCGACCTGGTCGCGATTACCGAGATCGATCAGGATTACGGCATGGGCGGCACGCTGACGTCGGACTATGTCGAGGAACGCGTCCACCACTTCCCCCGCACCTGGATCGAATCGATCACGGCATCGCCACCGGCGCTGCTGACGATCTCGAGAGGCCGCGGCGATTCGATGGACCCGACGATCCGCGACCGCGACATGGTGATCATCGACCGGTCGCGCCGCAGGCTCGACGAGCAGGACGCGATCTGGGCGCTGGCGGTCGGCGAAATGGGCATGATCAAACGCCTGCGCGCGCGGGGCGACAGGGTCGTGGTCAAATCCGACAACCAGCTGGTCGGCGACGAGGAAGTTCTGGGCGACGAGGTCACGCTGGTCGGGCGCGTCGTGTTCATCGGGCGGAGGATCTAAATGGCGGTTCGAGACCCCGCGGCGATCCAGCGCGCGCGCAAAATCACGCTGATCGGTTGCCTCGCGCCGATCGTCGCATTCTTAGTGATCCTCGGTGTCGTTTACATTCTCACCAAATCCGGCGGCGAAGGCAAAGACGATACGCGCCCGCTGTCGGTGCCCGTCGTGAAGAAGGACGCGTCGATGTTGCCCGTCCTCAACGTCGACATGATCTTCCCCGACCCGCCGATGACTAGCGCTTTCATTCAGGCGGTCGCACTCGCCACGGCGGGAATTGCGGAAGAAGCCGCTGCCAGTCCAGCTGAGGGGCGTTCGCTAACCGCCGTCAATTTTATCGTGCGGTCCAGCAACGGAACGGCGCTGCTCCATTACACCATTGTTGGTTCCGATCTTTTGCGTATCGCCGAGGAGCACGGAGATCCTGCCGCCTACCTGCTGCTCGTGCGCGGGGCCGGTGCCAACGATATCAAGGCCAAGGCAGCGGTGCGTGATTACTGTCAGGGCACGAAGATCGCATTCTGCACGCAGGTTCTTCAGTGAGCGATCTGATAATTGAAACTACCAAGTTTGTAGAAACGCCGTGGCCAGTCGCAACTTTCACGCCACCTCCGCTGCTGATGTGGTCAGCTACCAACCGCGTGGTACATGCTATCTGCACTCACTTCTTTCCGCATTATTATGTATGGTGTTCCCCCGTATTTGAAGGCGAAGCGGTCAGTCGATATGAACGAGGTTATGGCCAACCGCCATCGTCTGATCCCGCTACCATTTATCGTTCGCTCTTCGCAGCAGCATCGAAGGGCGATGAGCACAATGAGGACGTAAAAAGGCAGCGTGCGAAATTGGAGAAAGTCGCATTGGACCTATTAGCAGCGGAAAAAATTGAAGCCACCAAGGCACGGGAGGTGGTAGAATATCTGAAAGGCGCACATATTTCTGAGTGGAAGCCGATGATATATGCAATTCCATATGGTGCCGTCCATGGGAGGGTTCTCGAAGTCCCCCGGGCACATCGAGCGAGCGGCCGACCGGAATATGTGATACCTGATTTGAACGCTAACGAATTTCAGCCAATCGAGCCAATGCTATGCAGCTAGAAACGTTATCGCGACATGATCCTAAGACCGCCCAAGCGATTCTCGCTGTTGCCGCCTTGTCACAAGAACAGGTTCCATATCAGTCCGTAAACGCTGGGCGCTTTGCCAAAGAGGCGCAAGAGTTACTTGCGGAAGCTCGACAATTCATCAACTTGCAGCCTGGCGATAATCCTGAAGAAAAGCTTCGTGAGTTTTTATCGAAGCAAGTCATCAGCGCGATTATGGGTGATGAAGATTCGGCAGCGATCCGAGACCGGATGGGTCGTGAGGGACGTTTGCCGCTTAGCGCTTACAAAGTTAACTTTCAGCGCAATGCGATGAAACTAGCACATGAAAACGAGAAGTACATTAAGCGTATGATAGCGTCCGCTTCTGATGTTCAGCATCTAACAGCAGATGCGTCACCAATACCTGACCAGAAGGGAATGACATTAATTGTCGTACCCCAAGACGTAAATACCGCTCACGAGCACTGGTTGTTAATCGACGCGATGCGGATGCGCGATACCTTATTTGTCAGCGATGCTTTTAGGGTTTTTCCGGAAGCAGTAGATCTTTCGGGAGCGAAAACACCTCGCGACATACTGCTTGCGCTTGTTGATGTCTATGGTTTTGATTTTACCCTTGAAGGCCTCCCACCTGCAAAAATATTTGAGCAACTTACATTTCCTAAGTCAGAGCGCGATATTAAATACGATTTAGGTGAGGGAGATGGCCGAGAAATATCGGTAACGGGGTCGTCGTTTACGCTAACCGATGAAGCCGTTCAACGTGGGCTGCCGAAAACAACTAGCTACATTGTAGCGGCCTATAGCTTCGATCGGAAAAAATACCTTAAGGATCGAGCTAAATACTCCAAGCGATGAAATTTGCTTCTGGCGGCCCGACTACCGCGCACTCGTCGCGGCAAATTTCAAAGACCGAACATGGCAAACGGAACAGTTCGAACGCCCCCCGGGGTTGAAGGACGGCGACGGCGGTGGCACATCTGGTGACATGGAAGCCCGCGTTGCCCGCCTGGAGAAGAACCTCGACACGCTGGTCAAGGACGTGAGCGATATGCGTGTCGATGTCGGCACGTTAAAAGAGAATGTCCGCCACCTCCCCACGAAGCCATGGATGTTTTCGACGCTCGTCACCATGCTTGTCGCGTTGACGGTGATCGTGGGCCTGATCGTCCGGTTTATCCCCCACGCCTAAATGTGACCGGCTTTCTCGCCGCAAAGTGTTGATGGCGGGGTATCCCTATCGGCACTAAACGAAAATGCCGTGGGAAAGTCGTTACGTACGTTTTATCCTTTTCGGATGGTTTGAGAATTAGCGGACGAGCTGCGGTCACATCGTCTATTAATTGATTGGTCGTATTTTTGCGGCACGAACGGAGGTATGCAGACCCCCGTCGTATTATCGGATCAAGCGATCCAGCAACTCGCACAAGCGATCAGTTCGGTCACCATCACGTCAAGCAGCCTCGACTGGCCCGCCTGTGTGCAGGCAATCGGATCCGTTGCGGCAATCCTGGCGGCGTTCTTCATCGCCAATTGGGAGGCTCGTCGATCGACGCGTGACAAAACCCAATCCGAAGCGGAGCTGGTCGAGACGATCGCTCATTTCTGGCAGGAGGCGCTCGATGAAGTCGCCTATCTCGCGCAGAACAGCGGTGACATCGTCGACAATGTCGCTGATATTTCTTTTGTTTTAAGGGTCTTACGAAGTGACCTCAGTGACCTTCGCAGTCGCGTCGCGCCGAAGATCAACAAGCTTGCCGAGTTGCCCCTCACCGCTTGGCCAAATATCGGTATGGGACTGGATTTCTACACATTTCAGGCGAACCTGGTCGCCACGGTACAGACCCTTGAACACGTCATCGCGGCTCCAGCGTCAGACGCTGACGACCGCCAATTGATGCGAGAGTATACCACCAAGATCTCGGAAACCGCGTCCGATGCCAAACGCAACCTGGCCGCGTATCAGCTTAATGTGGCCGAATTTCGCCAAGCTACACAGGATCTTGGAGGCGAAACTCGAATGTCGCGTCAGGAACGGATCGCGAAGGATGAGGCGCAACGCAAAGCCGAATTGAAGGCCGAGGCCGATGCGCTATTGCGTGAGAATCAACGGCAGGAAATTATAGACAGCTTTCCGCCCCCCAAAAAACGGACCAGCAAAGAAACCGGACGCCTTGAAAGCATTCTGGCTTTGCAGGGGTTAGAACCGCTGATTCCAGTGTCCGACGAGGAGCGCGCCGCACAAGAACAGGCGGAGAGCGATTTTGTTGCCGAAGAAGAACGGCTCGATCGGGTCGCGCGAGACAATTATCTATCCGGTCGTTCAAGAGCCGGGCAACAAACGAAATCAGCCCCTTAACCAACCTATGCTGCTCTCTATCCCGCGTCGCTGGCCGAGAAGAAATCATTGTTGGTCACCGCGAGTTTGCTCGGACAAACTTTGCCGCTTTCACGCTGGAGCGCGTACAGAAAAAAGCGCTATGTCGTTTTGATTGACGACAGCTGAGCGCGTCCGGAGTTCCGTTCGATGTGCAATCGTGCCCGCAATACCGGCGACCCCGTGCTGTTGATGGAGCGGTTCGGTGGCGACTGGTCGAACCCGAAGCCGATGGACAACCGCTTCGACCCGGTCGAGCTGCGCCCCAAGGGCCGGTCTTATGTCGTGCGCGAGCAGAACGGGGCGCGCGGGCTCGACGTGATGGCGTGGGACGTGCTGGGCGGCAACGCGCCGTGGCCGATGACCAATGTCCGCAACCTGAAGCTGCCGCAGTGGCGAGCGCTGGCCGACGATCCCGCGCATCGGTGCCTGATCCCGTTGACCGAATTTTGCGAATGGACGCCCGACAAGCACGACCTGGGCGATGGCAAACCACCGCTGAAGGGGGAGATGTGGTTCGCGGTGACCGACCAGCCGCTGGCGGGTTTCTGGCAACCGACCATGGAAGGCGCCGGATTCGCGATGGTGACGTGTCCGCCCAACGCGCTGGTCGCGCCGATCCATCCGAAGGCGATGATCACGATCCTGGCCGAGGCCGACTGGGATCGATGGCTGCAGGGCAGCTATGCCGACGCCGTCGCATTGCAACAGCCCTATCCAGCCGATACGATGACGGTGCGCGGGCCGGTTTTTCCGACCCGCGGGCGCTGATCGGTGTTGCGCTCCGTGTTCCCGTTGTGTTCTTGCCGGGTTCATGGGTGCGAAGACGTTTCACGGGCTGTACGATTGGGTTCGCCACGGGATGAATCTGCAGGTCAGCTGCAGCAACGGGCATTGTTCCCATCAGGGCGTGCTCGATCCGCATGCCTGCGTGTTGTGGTTTCGACTTCACCGCTGGCCCGATTCGATCCACGCGGGCGCGCTGACGCATTTCCGGTGTTCGCGCTGTGGCGCGCGGGCGGGCCACGCGCGGGCGACGTCGTCTGCACCGACCGTGATCGATTTCTTCCCGGCGGACGATCGGGGGTGGAAGGCGTTGCAGCGACGGTTGCGGGGGTGATCGGCTGCGACCTTCGCGCCATCCATGGTCGATCGACCCAAGACCCTAGTTCGACGTTTGCAGCTTGATCTTCGTCGCGAAGCCGCGGTCGCCGAGACTGTGCGATACCTCACCGACGATCCACGACACCGCGTCGATCTCGGCCTTGTAGCCCACGACCGTGACCTTCTGTTCCGGCGATACGTCGGCGCGGCCCAGAGCGAAGTTGAGATCAAGCGAGACGGGTTCGCGCTGGCCGCGGCTGTGCGCGGCGGTGGCGGCGGCACTGGCGTCGTCTTCGTTGCCGTAGACGCGGGACAGCTTCTTCGCGCCATCGGCGTTCCCCGCGGTGAAGGTCTGCCGCTTGCCCGCCTTGCGGTCGTGCCAAGTGGCGGCAACGCCGGGAACGTCGTCGCGCTTTTGGCGGCTGAAATTATGGGTGTCGCCATCGCGGCGGTGGATCGTCAGCGTCGGGATCGCGCGACCGGAGGGCGTCGTGGCCGCGCCGATCGGCGAGAGAATCAGCGCGCCGCGCTTGATCGTCGCGACGGCATCGCGTTCGCGGCCCAGGCGGCGCAGGAAGGCGAGATCGCTTTCGCGGCTCTGTGCCTTGGCGGTCACCGCGATCGACGCCAGCGCGGGGGCGCAGCGGGGTTTCAGGCCATGGTGCGCGGCGACCTGATCGACGATCGCGCCGAGGGTGGTGGCATGCCAGCCCTTCTCGCGGCGGGTCTTGAGGTCGCTGGTGAAATCGACCGATCGGGCGCGGATCGTGATCTGATCGGGGGGACCGGCATGGGCGACCTCGTCGACCTTGAAGTTGCCCTTGTCGACCAGGCCGGGCACGACGTCGCTGCCCTGTTTCCAGCCGATCTGGACGGACAGGATCGCGCCGGTCTTCGGCAGTGCCAGCCTGCCGTCGCTGTCGTCGAGCACGATGTCGAGCTGATCCGCCGCCTCGCCGCGCTTTTCGGATATCGACAGCGAGATCAGCCGGGTCCGGATCCTGCCGCCCACCGATGCGACGCGTTCCTGCAACGTGCCGGTGAGATCGGCGCCGTCGAGCGTTACGCGGAAATCGGGGATATTGGCGATCATGCGCGTCCGTCCGCGTCGTCGTCGACGCGGAGCAGGTCGATGCCGAATTCGATCTTGCGGGCGCGACCGTCGGGGCCGAGTTCCTTCAGCCCCTCATCGATGCCCTGGATCACGAAGGCGCCGTAGACCTGCCCCGCGCCGTCGACGACGGACCACGCGTTGCCGGTGTTCGCCATCGAGCGCAATTCGTCGAGCGAGGCGCGTCCGTCGCTGAGTTCGGCATGGGCGACGCCGCGGAGCGAGATGGTTTCCGCGCCGACGCCGATGAACTGGGTCGCATCGCGCGCGCCGATTCGTTGCGACGTCGCGTGGATCCACGACGCGCGGCGTTGCAGCTCGTCGTGGACGATCGTGGGGATGGCGAAGGGGAAGAGGCCGATGGCGAGCAGCATCAGAATTCATCCTTGTCGGCGAAACCCGACCGATCGTTCGCGACATCGCGGCGTTCGATGTCCGCAAGCTTACGTTCGAGCAGGTCGATCAGCTTCGCTTCGTCCATGCCCGGCGCCGCATGAAGGTGGATTTCGTATTTGCGAGTCACGCCGACCGGTGCGCTCGCGGGAGATCTACCTGCCGACGCTCCGCCGGGCGTGGCCATCGCCATAGCGGGAACGGCGGTGCCGACCGCGATGGCGGAGGTCATCTGGCGGGACAGGCGGTCGAGGCGGCGGACGGGCGCGGCGGCACCGCCATCGATGCCGTTCGATAGCCCCTGCATCATGAACCCGCCGAACCCGGCAAACACGCGCGAGGGCGAGTGGATACCGAGCTTCGCCTTGAACCAGTTGGCCGCGGACGAGGCGGCCCCGACGATCGTCTCCTTCAGCCGCCCCAGCATGCCCGTGATGCCGTTGATCATGCCCGAGATCATGTTGCGCCCAAATTCGCCGAAGCGCGCAGGCAACGACGCGAACCACGCCATCACGCCGACGAAGGTCGCCTTCACCGTCTGCCACATCCCGGCGCACCAGCCGGAGATCGCG
>Ga0206131_10001514_pt1 | contig 29863 bp, 36 predicted proteins | sample Helgoland_Spring_FD_148636 | JGI IMG/M metagenome (GOLD analysis project Ga0206131, IMG submission 148636) | Pelagic subsurface seawater microbial communities from Kabeltonne, Helgoland, North Sea - Helgoland_Spring_Bloom_20160517_1 | ecosystem: Environmental > Aquatic > Marine > Epipelagic ...
TGAACGAAAAAAGCAGAATCAAATTAATTATTTAAATTAGTATCAACACTCGCTTAATTTATATCTGAAAAAGTCCACTTTTATTTGACGACATACAGCCAGCTCTCTAGATGATAACTCAGGACGTTCTAAAGCAATCTCAACCACTTTATCTCTGTCAGCTAAGTTGATCTTATTCCAGACTTCTTTCCTATTACCAGACCTTCAAACAGCTAACCAAAGAAGCCAAGTTAATCTACTGTTTCCTAGAAGCACATTGCAGTACTGCTGGCTTTCTTCAAGCAGATGAATCAGACATCGCTAATGGTATTGGATTAGAGCATAGACCTGGTCTTAATCCCTTTGGTAATATCATCGTTCTCGTAATGAAAGAACTAGAAAATTCTGGCTTTATCGCTCAAGGAGATCATGACTTTATCTTAGTCAAGGGAACGCACAAAAAGCGAGCGTATGGCAAGCTAAAAGTAAGTGACAAGGCTAAGGATTATTATAGGGTTGGAGTACTCAAATCTGGGATGCATACAGCCGTTTTAAAGGAGATTAATATTACTTGTGATTTGTTCCTCTCAGGAGGTGATATTAGAGGAGTTTGAGGGTATGCTGTTTGATTTATAAGATAACTCTGGGATTGTGGTGTCTTGGAAGTTTTTATATTACTTTGAGGAAATGAAAAAATCTCTTATCAAATATCAAGACCTCTTCTCATTTGTAGGGGTTTTTACGCTCATGGCTGGTATCATTCCTTTAAAGAATTATTATAAAGGCTTGGGTCATGAGTTTTTATTCTCGGAATCATTTATTTTATTTAATTATTATGAATTAATAATGTACTCAATTAGCCTAGTATCATTGACATTATCTACCGCTGGTTGGTTCTTATCGAAGAAAGAACAAAAGAATAAAAATAAATAATGTAATTGATGAAACCGAGTAAATCTATGATCTACAAGCCTCACACTCAGGATCATCTATGGAGTAGCTTCCTCCTACGCATTCTAGTTTTAGCCTATGGATCTTATCTTTAATATCCATATCTTTAAACATATCACCAGTAAGTTAGAATTCTAACTATACTATTTCCTCTTCTTTAGTCATCTATCGGTTTTTAGTGGTTTTTTTTTAACGGCTTTATCCCCCAACTGAGTATTACTCATTAAGATTAGTAGGGAATGCCATGGTAAGATTAAGACACTAAAATTTATACACACGTAACTTCGGTACATTTGAAAAATTAAAGTCCCTCTGACGATTTAAATTTTCTCTAACTTCGTTTATAAGGGAGATAAAAGTATTACGTATATTTTCTCGTTGTACCACATTATAAACTAACCAATATGAAAAGAATATTTACAGTTTTTTTAGTAATGATAATTTGTTCGCATTCTTACGGACAAAAACCAAGAGCAAGATATTTAGGAGTTCCATTTGTTGGTACAACAGGAGAATTCAATGCTATTACAGATGTTGAAGGAGTTGAAGTAGGATATAGCACTATAATTTCTGGAGAAGGGGAAAATATTATTGGCAAGGGACCTGTAAGAACTGGAGTTACTGCAATATTTCCAAGAGGAAAAGCCAAAAAATTTAGTCCTGTTTATGCCAATTGGTATAGTCTTAATGGAAATGGAGAAATGACAGGGACAACTTGGGTAACTGAATCTGGTTTTTTAGAAACACCGATTATGATAACTAATACCAATAGTGTTGGAGTTGTTCGAGATGCGGTATTGAAGTGGTATGTAGATACGGATTGGTATAGTGGAGAAGATTGGTGGTATACGTATCCTGTGGTAGCTGAAACTTATGATGGATTCCTTAATGACATTTATGGTTTTCACGTTAAAGAAGAAAATGTTTTGGAAGCTATAAATAATTCATCGGGCGGAAAGATTGCTGAAGGTAATGTTGGCGGAGGAACAGGAATGATGTGCTTGGGCTTTAAGGGAGGAACAGGAACTTCTTCAAGAGTATTTAAAATTAAGGATTCAACATATACAGTTGGAGCAATTGTCCAATCCAATTTTGGAGCTAAAAGAAATCTATCAATCGCAGGCGTTCAAGTCGGAATTGAATTAAAAGACACTTTAAATTATGTATTCAATGCGCCACCGAAATCAAGGAGACAAGAAGGCGATGGTTCTATTATAGTAATAGTTGCGACAGATGTACCTCTTTTGCCGCATCAATTAAAAAGAATTGCTAAAAGAATTCCATTAGGAGTTGGCATTGTGGGCGGACGTGGCAGCAATGGTTCTGGAGATATCTTTTTAGCCTTCTCAACTGCAAATGAAAATGCATTTAATCGAGATGAAATTACAACAGTTGAATCAATGGCTAATGACCAACTAATGCCAGTTTTTGAAGCAACCGTTCAGGCGGTTGAGGAAGCGATTATCAATGCAATGTTAGCTGCTGAAACCATGGAAGGAATTAATGGAAATAAAGCATACGCCTTGCCTCACGATTTACTCATAAAGACATTAAAAAATTATAATCGGATAAAAGAATAACGTGGTACAACAATATATGTAAAAAATAGGCGAAATATCAGTAAAATTAAGGTTTTTGGCTCGTATCAAACTTTGTGCTTAACCGAAAGTTCAATGCTTAGAAATCGCCTACTTTTCATATACTAAACGTTAAAAGTAATTTAAAATCACTGACTAATCATTAACAAAATCATTCCTCCCAATATAATCCTTATCATCTTATAGAAAGGGATAAACCATTATCTATAGCGCTCATATAAGCCTCTATAAAGCATTCCCTTTCCCACTAAATAAGAATTACAATTCTATAATGATACGTCTTCACAATAGCTTTACACCTCGTCTAAATCTGGCTCAAATCTGGGATATATACAGCTGTTCTAAAGGAGATTAATAGTACTTGTGAGTGTTTCTCTAAAGAGGTTATATTGGAGAAGTTTGAGACTTATTTTGAGGTGTTAGAGAGGGAGGTATTTCATGAGATGTTGAGGTGAGGGGTACTGTTTGATTTGTATATAACCTCTTGGGTATGGTGTCTCAGGAATTTTTTAAACACTTTTTAAGTATCTAGTTTTAAATTTTAATTATTGTGCAACCTTTTACACTATATCCACATCATTGAGTTACTTAAGTAAAATTATAAAAAGAATATTATTATGGCTAATTTATTGAAATTGAAAAGTGTATTAATCCTTTTTGCTAGTTTCTACCTTGCAAGTTGTTCAGAGGATACCATGATTCAGGGAGAGACGGCTGTCGTAACAATGAGAAATTTTGCTCAAGCGGATGCAGGGTCTTATCTACCTCAGACAGGTGAAATAAAAAGGATATCCAATGAGGTATCGGATAATTGGGAATCAACCGTTTTTAAGATGGAGGAAGGGCAAATGGTTCTTTGCGATGATTGCAACATAGATGACTTCGAGATTACCCAAGTGTTCCTTTGTAATGATCGTCCTAACTGTGATTGGGAAACACTGAAACAATTGTACTCGAATGGCTCCGCTACAAATGCAACCCATACATTTACAGGAAAAGATGTTATTGGTATTGATATGAATTACAATGGTGAATATATGCGAATGAGTGATATTGATGTGTTTAGCCAATCACAGGATAGAGAATATTCATATGCAGGTGAACTAGGTGTAAGTGTCTTTGCCAATGAAAGCACTGGGAAAACATCGGCTGTTTATAATTTTCCTATTCTGAGTAACGAAGATGATCCGGAAAATTCTTTATCGGGAATGTGGATGAGAATTGTGTTAGACTTTAACTCGAGCTTGTAATGTAGTGTTTTAGATGTTTTTTTTAACATTATTTAAGAAGCCATTTTAACATTCTTCATGAGAATTTAAAGTGAAAAACGATCCATCCTTATCAATTTTGAATGTTCATATAAGTTTTTAGTTTTTAGTTGGTTTTTAAGGGCATGATTAGCAGGCTTCTCTCTTTCTGTTTTGATTGCCCTTTTTTTATGACCTACAAAGTTCACACTCAGGATCATCAATTAAAGACTTTTAAGAATTTAGTGAATATCCTATAACTACTGATTTAGCAATTTGTCGTGTAGTTTTTTTGTGCCTATTCTAAAGCATAAGACAGTCTCAATTTTTTTATAAAATTGTCACAACATTTAGTAATTCTCTTGTCATTAAATTATAAGCTTGTGCATTAAACGCCAGGAGTTGTGGTGTCTCAGGAGTTTTTTTATCTTTTCATCTATTTCATTCTTCAATGGTTGCCACTTTAAATTTGATTGTTTGCTCCACGAAATCTGCTATCCCCGTAACAACCATGATATTGTCATTATCTGTGGTGTTATCAAAGGAATACATTTTAAAAATTTTACCCTCTTTTTTAAAAACGCCTTGCAAAGTAGCTTTCATAATATTCTCTCCCGTCTGTGTCCATGCAAAGCCAGTGAACTCTCCATTAGTCATGCTATTGTTATAATTTGTAAATGTATAGGAGATATAAGCTTTGCCGTAAGGCCCTGCGTCACCTGAAGCAGAAAGCTCATAATTAATGCCATCTTTAGTATGAATGGCATCAATATCAAATACACCATCAAAAGTTGTTTTTGGATCCCATTTCAAATCTTGAGCGTAACTGACTCCTGCAGTTAAAAAAAATGCTAAAAAAATTATTTTTTTCATATGGTTATTGATTAAAATTTAAGATAAAAATGAATTATTAATTTTAGAACTATGAATTTTTTTAAGAGAAAAAAATTTAACTCCTGAGTCATCCTATCTCAGGAGTTTTTTATGACCCATAAGCCTCATTATCAGGGTCTTTTTAATAGCGTTTTGATTCTATTTTGAAGATGCTAACATTTCATTATTAAGCAAGGTGGGATCGAAAAAGTGATACGCATCTACTATTTTTTCATCCTCAAATCGGAAAGCATGGTGTACATTAATTTGCACTTCGGTACCAGTAATTTTTCCTGTTCCTGTCCAAACAAACCAAGCCATAGACCATACCGATCCGTTTTCAAAGGTCGCTGATGTAACATTTGCTGGCTGAATTTTATTGTTAGAAATATTTGCAAATAAACTATGATGTCTTGATGCTGCACCTAACCATTCAGCTTTAGTTACTTTATCGGTATTAAAGAAAAAATTGCCATCTTCCGACATCATGTAAGCCACATTATCAAATTTATTTGCAATGTATTTTTCCATCAATTCCCTAGTCAAGAGGGCTTCTTTGCTGTGATCATCAGCTGTCCCCGACCATCCCCCAAATTCCATATTGGGAGTGACTACGGCAGCTTCTTGGTTTTCAACAGGCTGACAGCTCATTAATGTAAGAAGTATAAAAGTAAGTAAGTATGAAATCTGTTTCATAATTTTATTTATTAAATGATTTTAGTTAAAAATAACGAGCCCTCCTCCATTTCGGGCATAATTTTATGCCAAAAAGATACACTTTTGAGCCTTTATCAATGTAACTTTTGGATTCCTTTCATTAAGTTCAGAAAAAAAATACACTTTCAAGATATCATTTATGCATTACTTTTCTCTCCTCTGGCAAAAGCCCAAGCAATTGCCCCTCCACTGATGGCAGTAAATACCATAAAGATTATAACGTTAGTAAATGCTTGACCAGCAGCGTTATATACAGCATATTGAGAAGCTTCATTCAAACTTTGAATCCCTGCTAATACAGCTCCTAACCAAATTCCATTTAGAGCCCCATCTTTAATCGTTCTAAAGCCCATTTTATCCCAAATTATTACCTGTAATAAAGTTTGCAATAATCCAGCAGTAAATCCAGCCCAAAGAAGTGGTTCGGCATAATAAGCAACAGGAAAAGCTTCGTGCAATGCAGCTGTTGTCGGATTGAAATAAAGGGGCACTACCACAATCCCTGCTAGTGCAGCAACAGATACATACCCAACTACTAATGGTAAAATATATTTTTTCATCTAAACGTGTTTTAAAGTGTTTTTTTACGATGTAATAGTAATAATTTTTTATTATAAATGCGAACAAAGTAAGTTTAGAACTTACCAGGAGGCGTTTGAGGCTTATTTTGATCTATTAAAAAGGGAGGTGTTTCATGAGGTATTGAGGTGAGGATTCGTTGATTTTAGATCAAGGCATAAAGGAATGTCCATCGTTTTAATTCGACAAAAAGTTTTGGTCGAGAATGTAGTAATTTTGACAGTCGATATTATTATATAAATGATTTGTGTGTAAAGCTCCTGTGGTGTGGTGTCTCAGAAGTTTTTTGTAGTTGTTTAAAAAAGTATTAAATTGATTAACAATTTAAGCTGTAAAAACCTTCAAACTTCCAACATTGCATTATGAGAAATTCTTTAATGCTACTCTTGTTATTTGCCTCTGTTATCGGTATTACTTTATTGAGCATGACTGAGGAACACAAACCGACCATTAAAGCTGAAGTTAAAAAAGAGGTAAAAAAAGAAATAATACCTGAACCCGTCATTGAAGAAGTCATTGAACCTGAAATTAAGACAGATCCCCCTGACCTGGAGTCTGCACTAAAAGCAATTGGAGCGATATCCGTAAAAGGTCAGCCATTGGATAAATATTATTTAATTGTGGCTAGTTTTTTAGACAATGACTTGGCCTTCGATTATGCTGAAAAATTGATTTTATCGGGGTCAAATGTTATCATCATCCCACCTTTTAGCACGAGTAAACTTACGAGGGTAGCTCTCCTCGAATATGAAACCCTTGACAAAGCGAATATTGGACTGGATAAATACAAAGATGAATTCGATGAGCAGTTATGGGTATTAAAATATTGATCCTAAAGTGGTCAAGTCTTCTGTCAAAAGAAGAAGACGATTGGTGATTTAAGACCCACAGGCTTCACACCCAAGATCATCAATGGAGCAGCCCCCCTTTCAACTTCATATCGGCAAACATGTGCCCAGTTGAATCCACTGATACACACCTACAGAGAACTTGTGATTTTTCTTCTTGTATATCCTCTTAACTTGTACGCAGCTTAAATCCATTACACAAAATTAAATTAGACTAGAGCAATACCTACGGATGAGAATAAATCGCTAGGAGTCGAGATGATTTTCGCGAGTTAAGAATATTGAGTAATACAATGCAAATATTATTATTTGGTACTCTTTTAGGAGAAGTTAATTTTTGTTTATCAGCTTAAACTCGTCAAACCTATCTATCAAAAAATCTGCATACCTTAAAAATCCTAAATCCGTAAAATGCACTCCGTCAACTGTAGCTTCATGATCATTGCCTGTGGCATTTTTACTATTAACATAAAACAGATTATTGTACCCATTTTCAATCATTTTTTCATATTCATTTTTAAGAGCTCTATTCATTTTTTCAATCCACTCTTTGCCTTTTTTATCTAAAACTGAAGGCTCAGAAATAAAGTTTTCGACCAAAATAATAGGAGTTTCAGGATTTTTATCTCGTATCGTATTTACTAAAGGAATGGTTTTATTCGTTATGTTTTCAGCATTAATCATATTTGGCATACATTCGATTACGTAGAAAAGAGGATCCAAATCTGATATCAATTTAGCTATTGACTGTTCCATCCTTCCATTTCCACTAAAACCAAAGTTTATACAATCAATATTTAATTTCCTTGAAATAATATTGGTATGTGCCATTCCTGGACGAGAAGCACAACCACCTTGCGTGATGCTAGTTCCGTAAAAAATTATTGGTTTGTTACCATTCCTTATAGGTTTTTCAATAATACTCTTTGAATCAATTCCCACTTCAATATTTGAAATACCATCATAAAGGGGTAAAAATATTTTAAACTCCCGCATTTCAATAGACATATTATCTATTAAAGAGGACTCGTTTTTAATACCCTCTGGACGGCCAGTATTTAGATATTGCCAGTTGTTTTTATTTTTAAAATATAAATCAACACCTTTAATACCAGTTTCAGCCATATGATTCATTTTAAAATCATTTAAAAGTGTCCATTTTACACTAATACTTTTTGAATTAGAAAAAAACCGAATAGACATTCCTGCAGACGCTTTTGATAATTCCCACAACGAATCTCGAACTATATTTTTATATGAAAAAGGTAATCTATCATAGCGATTTTCTTTGAGAGAATCTGGAATAACAGTACCTTCTAATCCGAAAAAATCCTTTCCGTAATAGATTATATCTTTTGATATTTGAGGGCTATTCTGGCCAACAGAAAATAATGGAATTAATAATAAAAGAATGAATAGTTTTTTCATATCCTTAAATATATAAAATTTATTAAGTCTTTATTATTGATCAAAAATCTTAATTACTTTTAATAGCCCTTTAAAGTTGATCAGGGTACTTTTTTTTTACTTTTCAAAAATAGGTAGAAAAGTTGGATGAGTTTGAGGCTTATTTAAGCGGAGGTTAATTATCTGTTTTGATTACTTTTGAAATATGAAAAGATTCTTAATACTGCTTATGAGATTTATCTTCTTAGATTGCCCCTCAATAAAATTAATTCTTCTCTAACATCGCGCAACCTATGAGAACCTCAGGACTTGGATTCTAATTATTTGAATATACTTTTTTCTCTTGAGTTTCATGCGAACTATATAGGTTTGGACAAATAAGGATCTAATTAATTAATGAATGGATAAATCTCTAGAAAGGACGTTAAAACAAGCTTGCGAACAAAAGTTTAAAATTCCTTTAATGAAAATGAAGGATTGCTGTGTAACTAATAAGGATTATATGTTAGTGAAGTATGATGATAAGATTTTTCTAGTCATAGATTGTAACTCATATCACAACATAGTAGAGACCACTCTGGTTGAAGCAGAAGATAGTTATATAAGAATTTCATGGAATGTTTTAGTGAACTCTGAGATTGATTATTTCCATGATAACCCAACCTATAGGGGTGTTCTGTGGCAATCATTAGATAGATTAGAGCGTGAATTCATTCAACATAAATTGCCTTTTGAGAAAGTAAAAGAGGATGTTTATTGGGAAGCAATTTATTCAAATCCAGTAGTTTACCAGAAGGCTTTAAAGGCTCTTTATAATACTTTTCCTAATAGAGATGAACTCGTTAATGACATTGTTCGAATTGGCTTCAATGAAAATTGTGAAGATCTTTTAATTAACTGTAAAAAAATTGATAGGATTGAAGTCTTTACAAGAAGTATTCAATTCAATGGCAATTTGTTGATGACTTTTGGTAACCGAAAACCTGATATGGATGAACACTTTATTGATTTTTATAGTACGGCAGGGTCCAGTTATCAACATTTGTATGATTATCTAATGGAAGAGAGACAGAAGTAAACTCTTAGCCACTTTGTAGGATTTGTTATTATTTTCAAATTTTTTTTTTTGAAATGAGTCTTCGAACAAAAAGTAGCAAAAGGGGGTTTAATCTTCATAAGGTTGGAAAATTGTAAAAGAGCCTATTTTATCTTAAACCATTAAGGTACTTCCCCTACCTCCTCTATATCTTTGTAAGAAACAAATTACATGAGATTAGACACCCTTAAATGGAATGACCACACCTTCAAAACAGCTGTCCAAGGAAACCAAGCTGATCTACTGTTTCCTAGAAGCACATTGTAGTACTGCTGGCTTTCTTTAAGCAGATGAATCGGAGATCACTAATGTTATTGGACTGGAGCTTAGATTTGGTCTTAATCCCTGTGGTAGTCTGATCATTCTCGCTATGAAAAAACTAAAAGATTCAGGCTTTATCGAACAAGGAGATCATGACTTTATCCTAGTCAAAGGAACGCACAAAAAGCGAGCGCATGGTAAGCTCAAAGTAAGTAATAAGGCTAAGGGTTACTATATAGTTGGAGTACTTAAATCTGGAATGCATACAGCCGTTTTAAAGGAAGTTAATAGTACTTGCGAGTGTTTTTCTAAAGAGGTGATATTAGAGGAGTTTGGGGCTTATTTTGAGGTGTTAGAGAGGGAGGTATTTCATGAGATGTTGAGGTGATCTTTTGTTTTAAATAAAGACATAAAAGGAATGTCCAACATTTTAATTCGACAGCAAGTTTGGTCAAGACTTGAATAATTTGCGTATAAACTCTTGGAGTGTGGTGTCTCAGGAGTTTTTTTTATATTACCAAAATAAAATTATTTATTAACCAAATAACTAGTTAAACAATGAAAAATATTACTCTAACCTTATTGACGGCTATTTTAATCTCGTGTACAGAAAATCAAAATACCCAACTAACAGCTCCAGATAACCCTAATTATCTTTTTCAAGCTACATATTCTCAAGACTTTACAATGGGTAATCCAGAACTTGTTGTAAAATTTCAAAATCTGCTTAAAAATTGTCAGGAAAAAAAATTAGATAATTTATCAAGTTACTTTACCGATGATGTTGTGTGGAGTCTTCCAGATGGGGATAGGATAGAAGGAAAAGATAGTGTAGTATATTATTTAACCGATTTTTGGTCATCTTCTGCCACAGTTACAGATTATAGTTCTGCTGTTCATTTCTGCGTAAAAACAAAAGAAGGGGAGGAATGGGTTTTAATTTGGGATAACCAAACTATAAATGATGTTGGAATAAGGTATCAAGAAGCTATTGCATTTGAAGGGAGTAAAATTCGCTTTATGAATACGTTTATAAAACCAAGAAAGTAATTGCCCACTCTTAGTTCAAGAGATTAACAGTACTTGCGAGTGTTTTTCTAAAGAAGTGATATTGGAGGAATTTGAGGCTTATTTTGAGGTATTAGAGAGGGAGATATTTCATGAGGTGTTGAGGTGAGAGTGATCCTTGATTTTAGATATGGGCATAAAAGGAATGTCCATCGTTTTAATTCGACAAAAAGTTTTGGTCAAGACTGTAACCGTTTTAGTAGCGGTAATTGTCATATGAATGATTTGTGTATAAAACTCCTAAGGTGTGGTGTCTCAGGAGTTTTTTTGTGCCTATTTAAAAAAAAGATTAAATTGCCAAACTCCACTTAGCGGTAAAACCTTCGACCTTTCCACATTGCATTATGAAAAATTATTTAATGCTACTTTTGTTATTTGCCGTTGTTATCGGTATTACTTTATTGAACATGACTGAGGACCCCAAACCGACTGCATTAATGCTAGGTGATTCAGTCATTAAAGCTGAAGTTAAAAAAGAAATAATACCTGAACCCATCATTGAAGAAGTCATTGAACCTGAAGTTAAGGCAGATCCTCCTGAACTGGAATCTACACCAAGGGCAATTGGAGCGATATCCGAAATAAGTCAGCCATTGGATAAATATTATTTAATTGTGGCTAGTTTTTTAGATAATGACTTGGCTTTCGATTATGCTAAAAAATTGATTTTATCGGGGTCAAATGTTACCATCATCCCACCTTTTAGCACGAGTAAACTTACGATGGTAGCTCTCAAATATGAAACCTTTGACAACAAGATTTTCTTTATTCCAACTCGGAGGATCTATTTAAAGGTCGTAGATGATGAAATTATATCGAATATTGGACTGGATAAATACAAAGATGAATTCGATGAGCAGTCATGGGTATTAAAATATTGATCCTAAAGTGGTCAAGTCTTCTGTCAAAAGAAGAAGGCGATTGGTGAGTAATATAGAAACCTTTTTAGCCATAGTAATATCAATAGGTAGCAGTGTAGTAATAGCTATTTTTTTTATAAGCAAGGGTCCTGAAAGAATATTTGAGAAAAAAAATAGTGATGACATGGATGAAGATATCACCAAATTGGAAGAACTTACAAATTATAAGGATCATAAAATGAAAAAAAATCAAATAGCACTATTGATCATTGGAGTTTTACTGATTGTTGCAGCTCTAACAAATCCAAACACCATTATACACAAAGAAGCCATTAAAAGTAGACTTCACAAAGCTACTCAACAGGAGGATGTCTCCGTATCTGATAATGAGTGGGGAAATGCAGTTAGTGCATTAGGGATGATGTTTGCAGGTACATTTATAGACAAAATCGTTGATCAAATGATCACTGTAGACAACTATATTTTGTTTTCAGTAACAAAAGGCAGCTATGGAGGAAATACTAGAACTATTGGGTTTGGTGCTTTTGGAAATGTATACATTACAAATGAAGTAGATAACGCTCTGGCTAAAGCATCATTAGACGCACTTCCTGCCATTCAGCCAGTATCCAATGAAGAATTGAAGCGTCTTTCTGCGGGCTTTGGATACCGCATCGATCCATACCTCAAAACAAGGAAAAAACATACCGGCGTAGATTTCTCATTAGAAGTGGGTAATCCCGTGCATGCTACTGGAGACGGTAAAATTAAATATACCAAAAGCTCTTTGAGTGGTTATGGAAAACAAGTTCATATTGACCATGATTTTGGGTTTCAAACTAAATATGGTCATTTAGACAAAATATTAGTAAAAAAAGGTCAGTGGGTTAAGCGCGGTGATCTCATTGGTTATTCAGGGAACTCGGGCAAATCCACGGCACCTCATTTGCATTATGAAGTCATCAAAAATGGCATAAAAGTGAATCCAATTCATTATTTTAGTCGTGATTTATCTGCTGAAGAGTATGAGGAAATTCTAAGATTATCTTCGATTGAAAATCAAGCTATGGGATCTTAAGATTAATAAGAAACCTAACTCCCATAAGCTTCACAATCAGTATCATCTATGGAGCAGCTTCCTCCTACGCATTCTAGTTTTAGTCTAAGGATCTGGATATATCAAAGGAAGAATTTGCTGAGGAAAAAAATTGTGAATGGTCCATAACAAACGCCTGAAATATGAATTTGCCAAATTCAAAAAATAAATCATCAATGGTCCTTTCTGTAATTCTACTCGTGTTTGAAACCAAGTTAAACATCTGAGAATAGTGGTAGGATCCTACAGTTGTGAAGGCACCACCATCGGATAGGTTCGAGGATTCTATCACTTTATCTACCAAATTATAATCGTACTCTACCTCTAAAAAATTTAAATATTCAACGATAATAAGTCCTTTCATTTCTCATCTTTTTTATTTAAAAAATCACGATTGATTTTTTAGCCTCTCTAACAATTGTTCGAAGCTCATACAAGAAATTCGATAATTTGAATCAAATTTAAAATGGTGAAACTTTAGGGTCGTTAATATTGTAATCAAACCTAAACCTGGAACATTTATTGTAAAAGTAATACCTTCAAAGAATGAAAGTAACAGATCCTGATTTTAAAAAAAACGAATCATTTACGTGTCGCGGGAACATTAATAAACACGCCTGTGTTTAAAAAGAAATTAATAGTTATTCAAAATAATATGTTTAATATTTTTAAAAAGACTTCACCTCTCCAAAAATTGTATCAGAAACACGAACAACTTTTGAAGGATGCCCACCAACTTTCAAAAACAAATCGTTCGCTGAGTGATCAAAAACATGCCGAAGCGGAAGAAATACTTAATAACATTAAAGCTGCTGAAGGCAAATGATAAACCTCTCTTTTTCTGCAAACGAGGAGAATAGAATTATTGAAATGGCTTGGGAGGATCGCACTCCTTTCGAAGCTATCAATTATCAATTTTCCCTTCCAGAAAGCGGAGTCATTGCGCTCATGCGGAAGCGGCTAAAAAGATCTAGCTTTAATTTGTGGAGGGCTCGGGTACACCAGGGTACTAGCCAAAAACACAGCAAAAAAAGAAATTCTGAAATACAGAGATTCAAATGCACGCGTCAACGATCTATCTCAAATAACAAAATATCAAAACGATAAATCAGGAAGTCAAATGATCTCTTTCCCTACTCGGCTTAGCGAAATATACCAGCGCCTAGAATCTATAGCTCCTGAGAAATATAGTCATACAAGAAACTATGTTGATGGGGCCGTCACTTACTTATCTCCCTACATCTCAAGAGGAGTAATTTCTACGAAAACAGTTTTTAACTATTTGTTGGAAGAGAATTATCCCTTTGAAACCATTGAAAAATATGTGCAAGAATTGGCTTGGCGTGATTATTGGCAACAAGTTTGGATTCATAAAAAATCCGAAATAAATACGGACTTAAAAAGTCAACAACAAGAGGTTCAACATTATGAAATTCCCATCGCTATATTGACAAAGTCAACAAGAATCGAAGCCATAGATAGCGCGATCAAAGCATTGGAAGATGTAGGCTACATGCACAATCACATGCGCATGTACGCGGCCGCTGTCATTTGTAATATGGGTAAAAGCCATTGGTTGACCCCTTCGCGATGGATGTATTATCATTTATTGGACGGAGACTGGGCGAGCAATGCCTTGAGCTGGCAATGGGTAGCGGGTAGCAATGCGTCAAAAAAATATTATGCAAATCAAGCGAACATTAATAAATTTTTTAATACTAATCAACGTAATACCTTCTTGGACTACGATTATGATGTTTTAGTCAATCGTCCCTGCCCCACCGCTTTAGTCCCAACGACGTTGCCTCTACTCAAAACAGAACTGCCAGTATCTCAAACAATGGTCATAACACCGAGTAAGCCTATACTTGTTTATAACTATTATAACCTAGATCCAAATTGGCGCCACGAGGGTGATTATAATCGTGTTCTTTTACTAGAACCTAAAATTTTCGAACAATATCCCATCGCGCCAAAAAATATTCAATTCATGCAAGCCTTGGGGGTAAATATTAAAAATTTACAAGTATATGTCGGCTCCTTTGAGGCTTTAAGTAAAAGCTATCCAAATCAAAATATTATTTATAAAGAGCATCCCCTAAATGCGCATTATGTGGGTACTGAAGATGCGAGAGATTGGATGTTTGATGTGCAGGGCTATTTTCCCTCCTTTTTTGCTTTCTGGAAGAAATATAAGAACCATTTGTGAAAGAGAAAAAAAAAACCGTAAACCTCGTTTGGATAAAAAGAGATATCCGAACACAAGATCATGCAGCACTTGAAGCTGCAGAGCAAGCCCAGCTTCCCTATCTCATCGTTTATTTATTTGAGCCTTCTTTACTTGATTATCCCGATAGTTCATTAAGACATCAACAATTTATATACCACTCATTGGCCGATGCCAATAAAACCCTCCAAGTTTTCAATCGATCTATACAAATTTTCTATACCGAAGCGACTCCTTTTTTTGAATTCCTGCTCAATCATTTTAATTTAAAATCGGTCTTTTCCTATCAAGAATCAGGTATCAAACTGACTTGGGGCAGAGATCAAAAAGTGATGGAAATTTTAAAAAAAAACAACATTTTTTGGCATCAATTCCAAAAAGGTGGGGTCATAAGAGGGATGAACAATCGGAAAAATTGGGATCAAGTGTGGCTCAAGGATATCGCCATTCCACCCATCAAAAATATATTCACTCAAAACGACCAGCCACCCTTCAATCATCCGTTTTCCTTACCGCCCACTTTAGCATCAAAATTTCTTGAAGTTACTCCGCATTTACAAGCCGCTGGTGAGACGCAGGCTTGGAAATACTTGATATCATTTACCCATGATCGGGGTAAAAATTATCATAAAATGATCTCTAAACCCCTTGAAAGCAGAAAATCTTGTGGAAGAATCTCTCCCTACCTATCGTGGGGTAATTTGAGTGTCAAACAGGCGATGTATTATGTCTCTGATCACGCAGATTTTGAAAAACATAAACGTGCTTTTGGGGGTCTCATGACACGCCTCAAATGGCATTGCCATTTCATTCAAAAATTTGAAGTAGAATGTGACTATGAGATTTTATGTGTCAACAGGGGCTACGAGTCCCTAGTAAGAGTTGAAAACAATAACCATCTGCTCGCATGGCAATCGGGACGTACCGGTTTTCCATTGGTAGATGCCTGTATGAGGTGTCTTCATACCACGGGATGGATCAATTTTCGTATGCGTGCCATGTTGGTATCCTTGTTATGCCATCACCTAGACCAAGATTGGAGAACTGGCGTCTATCATCTCGCCCAATTATTCCTTGACTATGAACCAGGCATTCATTATCCACAATTTCAAATGCAAGCAGGTACGACCGGTATTAATACAGTCCGGATTTATAACCCTGTAAAACAGTCTTACGAACATGACCCTGAGGGAGTATTTATTAAAAAGTGGGTACCTGAACTCTTTAATGTACCTACGCCCTTTATCCACGAACCTTACAAAATGAATCATTTTGATCAATCTTGTTATGGTATTGAAATGGGCGTTGACTATCCCTTTCCTATCGTAAATTTGGAGGAAAGTGGAAAAATAGCTCGAGAAAAAATTTGGGGGCACCGGAAAGGCCAAAAAGTAAAAAAAGAAAGTCAAAGAATTTTAAAAACACATGTCAGAAAATAATAAATATGTATTTATCAGAATCTAGTATTAAAAAAATGCCTCATGTCAAAAGATTGAATATCATTAATTCAGTCTCGGGTATCAAGCCAGGTAACTTAATTGGTACCAAAGACAAAAATGATCAAACGAACTTAGCCATCATCAGCTCTGTCGTGCATCTAGGCAGTAACCCTCCCTATCTTGGATTCATTTTACGACCTGATCAAAATGTGCGCAGGCATACCCATGAAAACATTTCAGAAAATAAGCAATTCACCATCAACCACATTCCTTCCGATTTCATTGAACAAGCACATTATACCTCAGCTAAATTTGAAAAAAATGTTTCTGAATTTCAGAAGTGTGGATTTACCGAAGAGTATCATAAAGATTTCACAGCACCTTTTGTCAAAGAAAGTAAATTGAAAATGGGCTTAATCCACGAAGAAAGTGTCCCCATAAAATCCAGTAATACCCTCATGTTAATTGGGAGAATCTTACATTTAATCATTCCTGACACCTCTCTGAGTATAGAAGGATATATTGACTTAGGTGTTGCGGACAGTGTTGGTATCTCTGGACTGAATGCCTACTATGCACTCAAAAAGGTAGGCGAGTTCCCTTATGCTCGTGCGGAAAAAACCCCTAAGTTTAATGATAAAAAAACAAAATTTACCTCATAAAATATGCCCTGTCTGTGGACGCTCCTTCAACTGGCGAAAAAAATGGCGACTTACATGGGACCAAGTAATTTATTGTAGCAAACGTTGCAGAAGCCAAAAAAATGAAAGGAATTAACATTATATTTCCCCATCAACTTTTTCAAACACATGTCTTGTACGAGAATGGATATGATATTTATATGATCGAAGAGCCCTTGTTCTTTTCACAATATAAATTTCATAAAATGAAGTTGGCCTACCATCGAGCTACCATGAAGGCACACGCCAGCTACTTGGAGTCTAGAGGCCTCACGGTGCATTACATAGAAATAGGTGACCAAAGATCAGATTTAGGACATTTAATGGGCCTGCTCTCTATCGAAAAAATAGAGCTCATCTATCTTGTTGACCCTACCGATTACTGGTTAGAAAAAAGAATAAAACAAGCTGCACTACAGCAAAAAATCAAACTTACCTTCTACGAGAATCCTATTTTCATCAATACTCGTTCAGATCTTAGGGACTTCTTTAGTCCTCATAAAAAAAAGTATTTTCAAACTTCTTTTTATAAGCAATCTAGAATCAAACAACATATTTTAGTCGATGCAGCAGATGAGCCCATCGGTGGAAAATGGAGTTTTGATGATGAAAACAGGAAAAAATATCCTAAAAATAAACTTCCACCGACCATTAAAAGTCCCCTAAATAATTCCTTTTGGAGTGAAGCCCTGACCTATATTGAAACGCATTATTCGAAGAATCCCGGTAATCTTACGCCAAAACCTTTATACCCGATTGATGGGCCTGTCACACAAAAATGGTTAGAAGACTTTTTTGAACATCGATTCGAAGCGTTTGGTACTTATGAAGATGCGATTGTCAAAGATGAGCTCTTCTTGAATCACAGTGTATTGTCCCCGATGCTCAACACAGGACTGATCTCACCAAAGTCCATCATTGATGCCGCGCTTCTTCATGCAAAAAAAGTAGATATTCCATTAAACTCGTTGGAGGGCTTTATCCGTCAAATAATGGGCTGGCGAGAATTTATAAGGGGCATGTATATTTCCCAGGGTTCTGTTTCTCGATCTACTAATTACTGGGGGTTCAAACGAAAAATACCCTCAAGCTTTTATAACGGTACGACTGGCATATACCCCATCGATCAAACCATTCATAAAATCTTAAAAACAGGTTACTGTCATCATATCGAGCGGCTGATGGTCCTGGGAAATTTCATGGTACTTTGTGAATTTGATCCAGACGAGGTCTATCGTTGGTTTATGGAATTATTTATAGATGCCTATGATTGGGTCATGGTTCCCAATGTTTATGGCATGAGCCAATTTGCAGATGGGGGCCTTTTCGCAACCAAACCCTACATCAGTGGATCTAATTACTTAATGAAGATGAGTGATTATCCCAAAGGAGATTGGCAGCCGATCTGGGATGCCTTATTCTGGAGATTTATGGATGTTCATCGCATGTTTTTTATTAAAAATCCACGATTAGGTCTACTTATAAAAACTTTTGATAAAATGACAGATGAGAGAAAAAACGAATTGCATACAACCGCGGATCACTTCTTAATCCAATTAAATAAATAATTAGGAATTAGTTTTTGATTTAACGGCAGCTTTTGTGTCGAAATTAGACTAGTTTAGATTCTTCATTTTTTAATAAAATCCGAATCATTATCTTAATTATGAATTTAATTGCTGAAAAATTATACCTCGTTTTTACGATCGGTTTTTGTATTGGTTGTACCTCAAATAATGCACCTCCAATGACTGAAAAAAATATACCTGATACTGGACGATATGTTCCCACCTCTGCCCGTATCTACACTACAGCAAAAGATACAAATCTAAGGTTGCAAAAAACTGCTGAATTGGAATTCAAAAAAGGTAAGCAACCCTTAGAAACAGAATTATCTATTTTTATAAATCCTGACAAAACCTTTCAAACGATGATAGGTATCGGAGGCGCTATAACTGACGCGTCGGCTGAAGTTTTCGCAAAATTGTCTCCTGAAAAACAAGAGCTCTTACTAGAAGCCTATTATGGGCAAAACGGGATCAGATACAGCCTCTTGAGGACAACGATTCACAGTTGTGACTTTAGTGAGCAATCATACACTTATATAGAAGAAGGTGATGCAGACCTTAAAACCTTTGATATCACACCAGACTTGACCTATCGGATACCTCTGATTAAAAAAGCCATTACCAAAGCAGGCGGTGCTTTGTTGACTTATGTAAGTCCGTGGAGTCCTCCAGCGTTTATGAAGACCAATGGAAATATGCTTCAAGGAGGTAGTTTACTGCCCGAATTTTACGAATCTTGGGCACATTACTATGCCAAATTTATCAAAGCCTATGAGGCACTTGACATTCCCATTTGGGGTCTAACCATACAAAATGAACCTATGGCTACACAGCGTTGGGAATCCTGTATTTATACTGCACAAGAAGAAAGAGATTTTTTGAAAAACTACTTGGGGCCCATTTTAGCTAAAGAAGGATTAGGGGATAAAAACATTATCGTTTGGGATCACAACAGAGATCTCATTACCAATCGAGCCAATACAATATTAGGAGATCCAGAGGCTGCGAAATATGCCTGGGGTACCGGATTCCATTGGTATGAAACCTGGACCGGCAGTGACGCTAAATTTGAGAATTTAGGAAAGGTTAAGGAATCATTTCCCAATAAGGAATTGATATTCACCGAAGGTTGTAATGAAAGTTTTGACGCCAATAAATATCAGTTTTGGCCAAATGCTGAGCGCTACGGCAACTCTATGATCAACGATTTTAACCAAGGGACAGCAGGCTGGACCGATTGGAACATACTCTTAGATCAAAATGGTGGTCCTAATCATGTGGCTAACTTTTGTTTTGCACCTATCCACGGTGATACAGAGACCGATGAGCTTATTTTGACACCTACTTATTATTATATTGGACATTTTTCAAAATATATTCGTCCAGGTGCCAAAAGAGTCAGTACAGTCAGTAGCAGAAGCTTTCTCCAAGCAACTACTTTCGTCAATCCAGATGATTCATATGCTACCGTAATCATGAACGATAGCGCCGTCAAAATAGATTATAATATGTACGTTGGAACGCAGAAAATAGCCTCATCTATTCCCGCGCGAGCCATCCAAACGATCGTATATCATTAGAATTTATAAGAAAAATAAGCTTAAATTTTCCTTTAGAAAAAGTTTAAATAAGTATTTGATCGCTCATTTTAAATATTCTATTTAACTTGGAGTAAAACATCTACTTTTAGGACATGCGTACCTTTGATTTAGTCCATGATGATGACCACTGGAAGCAATTATTTGAGATCCATTTTCAAAGTTTACAATCTTTAAATGCCATCTCAACCCTTTGGATTTCTGGATTCTCAAAACTGGGCTTAAATCAAAATAAACGACCCCAAGCCGAACAATTAACCCTAGCTTTAAAATCTTATACGGGCTACACTTTTGTACAAACAAATGAAAATGTCATACTAGATCAAAAATCATGGTATACCATGATTAGTAATTACCAAATGCCCTTGACCCAGTTTGTGCGAAGACCTGATGAACTCGACTATTGCGACGAACCGGATATCTGGCACGACATCATGGGACATGTCCCTTTTTTAGCTGAAAAAAGCTACTCAGATATGTATCAATTGTTGGCTAGAACGTATTTACGTGCCCTGGATGAAGATCGTTCGGATTTACTAATAGAACTTGATTTTATTGGAGGTATGCTCATTGAGTTGGGACTGATAAGGGAATCATCAGGAATTAAGGCTTTTGGTGCTACTTTTTATTCTTCTTCAGAGGTAAAAATCGCATTTGATCCTAAAAATCAAATCTCTTTTTCCACTCAGGCGTTCACTAGTGGCGCTTCTTATGATCGACACAGTTTCCAAGGAAAATATTATGTTTTTGATTCCTTGGCCCAACTTATTCAGCTCATTCAGCAGATATCTGATCGCATCTAATTCGCTGGATCAATTCAATTTTGAATTATATTCACTGAAAAAAGGCATCTAAACTCGATTGCCGATCAGATAGTATCTTTGTAGATTAATATCTGATCAAATTTTGTTTCTTTTTCATAACTATCCTAAATTTTTGTAATCCCCAATTATGTCAAAACTACCCGAGCAACATCAATTTGTTGATCTCTCTGACTATGGGAGACCCGCCGCCAGGGTCATCGCAGGGTCCTTGAGAAAAAGTAGTTTCACCCCTATTCACGTGACCTTTACTTTTATTTTGAGTGGCCTAATTGCCATATATTGTATCCTGAATGATTTTCTTGTTTTGGCCGCTATTTTTCTAGTCATCAAATCCATACTTGATGCAGCAGACGGCGAACTAGCAAGAATTAAAAAAACACCTTCCTATACAGGAAGATACTTTGATTCAATCGCTGATATTACCCTGAATCTGTTGATCATGATGGCCATATGTAAAACTTCTGATGCCCGCATTTCAACCACTTTAGTCGCTTTTTTTGGATTGCAATTACAAGGCACACTATATAATTATTATTACGTTATTCTCAGAAACAAGTTGGGAGGCGATACCACTAGCAGAATCATTGAAAGTGAGGCGCCCACCGCAATGAAAGGGGAACAACAGAAAAATGTACAGCGCCTTTTTTATATATATCACCTACTCTACAGTTACTTTGACAGAATTATTTACCGGCTTGATAAAAATGCTGCTGAAGGTAAAATATTTCCAAATTGGTTTATGACAGCGATCTCAACCCTAGGCCTAGGCTTTCAATTACTTCTTATCAGTCTCATGCTCGTTTTAGGATTGAAAGAATACATTATTCCCTTTTTCATAGGCTACACTTTCTTAATTGTCCTTTTTATTGGAATAAGGAAAAATTGGTTAGGATAGCTTTGCCTAACCTCGTCTCAATTTCTTAATTTGTTGCAGATCTTTATTTTCCATTCAATGGGGTTCGCCCTCTATTATCGTTTAAGAAATCTATTAATGATTCTGGCTTTGCAAGATGAACGATCCGATCATTTTGTATTAGCGACACAAAGTTTTGTGGATTGCCTGAAATCAAAAATGGTGTTTTAGTAGTTTCCAGTACTTTTTCAATTTGCCTTACCGTCTTGTCTGCCTTTGGTGCCACAAACATAGACATTATGAAATCTGCATTGACAATACTTAAAACTTCATGAATATTTTCCCCCGGAACATTTTGACCTAAATAATACACTTTAAATCCTCTTTCGGCAGCAATGAAGGAGGCCAACAAAAGACCTACCTCATGGTGCTCATCTTCAAGAAGGAAAAAAACGATTTTTTTAGCATTGGCGGGAGGATGTGGAATCGCATCAATGGCACTGATGATTTTTTTCCTTATCAAGCAGGAGATAAAATGTTCCTGTGCAGGCATGGTTTTTTGTGTATTCCACAAAATACCGATATGGTGAAGAAAGGGATAAATTAAATCTCTGACAGTACCCAGTAAACCTTTTCTAATGACATGCAGCTTGAATATTTCGTCAAACTTCATTTCATCCATAGTCAGCATAGCCAATGTCAAGGATTGTATGTCCTCTTTTTTTTCCTGATCTACATCTTGATCAGGAAGCGACAAAATTTGATCAACCAACTCATGAATTTTGTCGTCAGACATTTTTTCAACTTTGGATATTTTGTGTCCATTTCTGAGTAGAATGCCGAAATTTACTAATTGAATGAGTTGAATATCTGAAAAAAATCTGATGTTAGTTTCAGTACGACTAGGATTTAAAAAGCTGTAGCGCCGTTCCCAAATCCGCAGCGTGTGCGCTTTAATCCCTGATAAGGCTTCTACTTGAGCCATCGAATACGTACTCATAATGTGATTTACGAAAGAAAAATAATTATTATTGTAAAAACTGAAAAAAATAAATTTTAGTTCAAAACTAAAATAATTCTTACATTCAGCGCTTCTGTGAACAAATTAGCAGAATTTTATGTTTAAAAATTATATGTTCTTTCCTTTATATAGAAAAACGCGCATTGCTTTTTAGGTCATAAAAAAACATATCATTAATTCATTCAAATTTAAGTATGGCATTTTACCAATTTTCCGTAGAACAACACGTTGCTGCTGACCTCGAACAAGTGTGGGGATTCATTTCTTCCCCCTCAAATCTTAAAAAAATCACTCCCAAAGAGATGGGATTCAATATCACTTCAAAAGATGACAATGTCAAGATGTACCCGGGCATGATCATTACCTATAAAGTAAGTCCCCTTTTGGGCATAAGAATGAACTGGATGACAGAAATCACTCAGGTAAAAGAAATGGATTATTTTATCGACGAACAAAGAGTGGGACCTTATAAGATGTGGCATCATCAGCACAAACTGATTCCTGACAATAAAGGAGTTAAAATGGTTGATTTAATTACCTATATCCCACCCTTTGGTTTCATTGGAGCGATAGCCAATACCCTAATCATTGAAAATAAACTTAAAGAAATTTTTGATTACCGAACCATAGCGGTAAACCAAGAGTTTAATATTGTAGCAAGTTAAATTTAAACACATGGCGAAGAAAAATAAGTCTCAAAAAGACATCATCACAGCGTACATGCAGCATGTACTAGAGCACAGCAGCACTCCCGAATCAGTTTACAAGTTTGGCAAGGACAATGGTTTTACCGAAGCTGAATTTTATAACTTTTTTGGCACCTTCGAATCGCTCGAAAAATCTATTTTCAGCAACTTTTTTGACAATACCATGATACTTCTTGAAAAAAATGAGGAGTATCAAAATTTTGACGCTCAAAATAAACTACTCAGCTTTTACTTCACCTTCTTTGAAGTTCTGAAAGTCAATAGAAGTTATGTCATCATGACCCTCTCCACGACCAAAGCTAGTCTCAAGACAAATGGCGTATTGGTCGGTTTAAAAGAATTATTTAAGAAATTTGTAGATGGATTGGATATCCAAACATTGGATTTAAAACAAGAAAAATTGGAAGAAGTAAAGCAGAAAGGTCTCTCCGAACTCTCTTGGCAACAATTATTATTTACCATTAATTTCTGGATGGAAGATGCCAGTGCTTCTTTTGAAAAAACAGATATTTTTATTGAGAAATCGGTTAAAACGAGTTTTGAACTAATGAATATCACCCCACTGAAAAGTCTGTTGGATTTAGGTAAATTTTTTGTTAAGGAGAAAATAATGGGGAAAAATTAAATGGAGACGATCGATCAAATTCCAATAACAAAAATTCAGCGAGCAACCAAAATCGTTAAGACTGGAGCAAAAGTAGGTGTTAACTACATCAAATACTACGGCAACCGCCTTACTCAAGAACAAGAGCAAGCTAAAAAAACATTAAACAATGCCAATGCAAATGATATCTATGATGGCCTTAAAAATCTCAAAGGTAGTGCGCTAAAGGTAGCCCAAATGCTGAGTATGGAAAAATCCATCATGCCTGCGGCGTATGTAGAAAAATTTTCCCTTTCACAATTTTCTGTACCCCCATTATCACCCGCACTTGTCAATAAAACTTTTAGAAAATATTTCGGAAAATCTGCTCATGAAATTTTTGATAAGTTTGATACTACTTCTGTTAATGCCGCAAGTATTGGTCAAGTACATCAAGCTGAAAAAGACGGAAAAAAAATAGCCGTAAAAATTCAATATCCTGGGGTTGCAGGAAGTATCAACAGCGACTTGTCTTTGATAAAGCCCATTGCTATTCGCATGTTTAATATTAAGGGCAAAGATTCCGATAAGTATTTTAAAGAAGTAGAGGAAAAACTCATCGATGAGACCAACTATATACTTGAGGTAGATCAAAGTATTGAAATTGCAAAGGCATGCAAGCACATTCCGAATATGAAGTTCCCTGAATACTACAAAGAATATTCAACCGATCGCATCATAAGCATGGAATGGATGAATGGACTCCATCTGACAGAATTTGCCTCTCAAAATAATGACCCCGTATTGGCCAATAAAATTGGTCAAGCCCTTTGGGATTTCTACATGTATCAAATTCATGTCTTAAGAAAAATGCATGCGGATCCACATCCTGGCAATTTCTTGGTCTCAAAAGAGCAAGAGCTCATCGCTCTTGATTTTGGTTGTATGAAAAGTTTACCTGATGAATTTTATTACCCTTATTTCACGCTCTCAGAGAAAGAAAATATAAATAATAGAAGTCTATTTGAAAAGAAACTTTATGAACTCGAAATTTTAAGATCTGATGATTCAAAAAAGGAGCTTGATTTTTTCAAGGAAGTATTTCATGACCTGCTGAGCCTATTTACTCAACCCTTCCATACCGATTATTTTGACTTTTCAGACAAAATCTTTTTTGATGCCCTCTCAAACATGGCACAAGAATTTGCTCAAAAAACGGAATTAAGAAAATACAATGGGAATCGAGGATCTAAACATTTTATCTATGTGAATCGGACTTTTTTTGGTTTATATAACTTGATGCATACGCTAAAAGCGACGCATATTGAAATAAAAAGTCCTTCGGTACTTAAAAAAATAGCGTAACCTATGATCACTGCCAAAATAGCTCCTACAAAACTTACGCCAAAGTTTTATGAATTGGCAGCCAAAAATGCGGCTGGAGATGAGATGCAATTTGATCAATTCAAAGGCAAAACAGTTTTGATTGTAAATACAGCGACACGCTGTGGATTGGCCCCACAATTTAAACAGCTTGAGAAATTATATCATGATTATCAAGCGCAAGGGCTCGTCGTTCTAGGCTTTCCTTGTAATCAATTCATGTCCCAAGAACCTGAATCGAATGAAACAATGGAGACTTCCTGCCTCTTAAAATACGGAGTTACCTTTCAATTGATGTCAAAAACAAAAGTAAATGGCCCCAATGCACATCCGGTATTTAAATACTTAAAAAATGAATTATCTGAGTTATTTGGAAGTCGAATCAAGTGGAATTTCACGAAATTTTTGATCACCAATGACGGAAGTCCGTTTCGAAGATACGGCCCATATACAAACCCAATTGCGCTAGAAAAAGACATCAAAAAGCTTCTCGCGAGAAAAACGAAAATTTGACCTTTTCAGCATGAAAATATTATTAACAGGGGCAACGGGTTACATTGGAAAAAGACTGCTCCTCGAATTAATATACCATGGCCATCACATAGTTTGTACCGTTCGAGACAAAAATAGATTTTCTGCACCCGCCTCTATTTTAAACCAAATAGAAGTCATTGAAGTTGATTTTTTGGATTTCAAGTCTCTAGAAAAAATACCCCAAGACATTGAAGGAGCTTATTATCTGATGCATTCTATGTCCAACAACCATGATTATGAAAAGTTAGAGAAACAATCTGCTATTCATTTTCGTGAAATTATGAAAGACAAAGACCTGCAACATGTAGTTTACCTCAGTGGAATTACCAATGAAGACTCATTGTCAGCACATTTATCATCGCGACGTACGGTCGAGCATGAATTGGGCTTAGGTTCTTATCCTTTGACCACTTTACGTGCAGGTATCATTATAGGTTCGGGCAGTGCTTCTTTTGAGATCATTCGTGACTTGGTCGAAAAATTACCCCTCATGATTACCCCCAAATGGCTCAACACCAAATGTCAACCTATAGGAGTTGACAATGTCCTAGATTGTCTTGTCAAAACCTTAGGGAATGAGAAAACCTATGATAAAAATTTTGACATTGGAGGTCCCGAAGTCATGACCTACAAAGAAATACTTTTAGGATTTGCAAAGGCTCGAAACTTGAAACGATTCATCTTTACCGTGCCCATAATGACTCCAAAATTATCCTCTTACTGGCTCTACTTTGTTACTTCCACCTCTTTCAAATTGGCTTCCGCCTTGGTCAGTAGTATGAAAGTTGAGGTAGTATGTAGAGACCTTGAATTACTGAAAATTATAAATATTGAACCCATCAAATATCAAGAAGCACTCAAAAGAACTCTGTCAGAAATTGTAGAAAATAGGATTTTATCCAGCTGGAAAGATTCTCTGATCAGTAGTGCATTTAATCTCAATATCTCAGAATTTCTTCAGGTACCCGTCTTTGGGTGTTTTCGAGATCAAAGATCACATCAAATCTCAAATAAGCAAGAATGTGTTGATCGTATTTGGCGTATTGGAGGTCAGAGAGGTTGGTATTATGCCAATGGACTGTGGAAGCTACGGGGGTTTATAGATAAACTATTTGGGGGTGTTGGGTTGCGTAGAGGTAGAACACAAGAAGATACGCTCCATGTCGGCGATGCCATAGATTTTTGGCGTGTTTTATATGCAGACAAAGAAGAAGGGCGATTACTGTTATTTGCTGAAATGAAACTCCCCGGGGAAGCTTGGTTAGAATTCAAAGTTAAAGGAACCTATTTGGAGCAAACGGCTACTTTCAGACCCAAAGGTGTTTGGGGTCGACTTTACTGGTATGCCGTTTTTCCCTTTCATGGTTTTATCTTTAAAGGCATGTTAAATAACCTTACAAAATAAATGAAAATTGCTATTTTTTGGTTCCGAAGAGATCTTCGACTTGAAGATAACACTGCGCTTCATGCAGCGTTGAAATCAGGTAACCAAGTACTTCCCATATTTATATTTGATCAAGATATCTTGTCCGATTTGCCAGAACAAGATCCCCGATTAGGCTTTATTCATGATTTATTAATAGACATCAACTCAAGCCTTCATTCATATGAAAGTGGGGTGCAATGTTTGTTTGGTAGTCCAATTATCGTTTGGAAATCCTTGATAGAGAGTTACGATATCTCGTCCGTGTTCATTAATAAAGACTATGAACCCTATGCGCGGAAAAGAGATCAAGAAATTGCCGCATTACTCTCAGAAAATGGTATTGCCTTACATACCTTCAAGGATCAGGTCATTTTTGAAGAAAATGAAGTTTTGAAGGCAGACGGCAAACCCTATACTGTTTTTACTCCCTATAAAAATAAATGGCTTTCTCATTTCAACAAAGAAATGTTACCGTCTGAAGCTTCCGACTTCAAAGCCCTTTATAAACAAACTCAAGTATTACCCTCTTTGAGTAGTATGAATTTCAAAGTTGCCACCATGAAGGTCAAGCCCTATGATCTCTCATCACTGAGCGAATACATCAAAAGTAGAGACTTACCCAGTACCGAAAATACGAGCTATCTGAGTCCACATTTGAGATTTGGGAGTGTCAGTGTCCGAAAAATCATCAGTACACTTAAAGAAACAGATGCGGTCTTTTTAAGCGAACTGATCTGGCGTGAATTTTTCATGCAAATAATCTACCATTTCCCAAGAGTCATAACTGAGAACTTTAAGGTTAAATACAACAGCATCGTTTGGAGAAATGATCAACAGGAATTTGAAAAATGGTGTGCAGGTAAGACGGGTTATCCTATGGTTGATGCGGGTATGAGACAATTGAACGCCACGGGATATATGCATAATCGCGTGCGCATGGTCACTGCAAGTTTTCTTTGTAAGCATTTACTCATTGATTGGCGTTGGGGAGAAGCCTATTTTGCTCAAAAACTTTTAGATTATGAGCTTTCTTCTAATAATGGCAACTGGCAATGGTCGGCAGGTACGGGCTGTGATGCAACCCCTTATTTTAGGGTATTTAATCCAACTTCTCAACAACAAAAATTCGATGGTAAAGGAATTTATGTCAAGAAATGGATCCCTGAATTAGATTCCTTTGACTATGTTCCCCCAATGGTTGATCATAAATTAGCACGTGAAAGAGCCTTGAGTACCTATAAAATAGGCCTCGCGTCGCATCAAGAATAACGAGCTCTGTACTTTAAGTCTTTAGGTAAAAACATTTCGGTTAATAAGATATTCAACAAAACCAATCCCATGCCGTAGAAAACATCCTCTACTGGAATGGTAAAGATTCGGATACCTAAATTCTCAGCATTATTGTACCAAACGATGGGTGCATTAATTAAACTACCCGTAAGCACACCGTTGACCATTAAAAAGGGGAACATAAGTAGGCTCCAAGCGATGTAAAACCTTCTCAACAATATAGGTTTTGATACAAAAGTGACTACCAATATGGTCAATGTAAAAAAAGCATTGAAAGCAGTGTAGGTTTTATCAAAAGATAATACCACCATAAGAATTAAAATCAGAGCTAAAAAAGCACTGATCAGATTAGTCATACCTCTAGACAACCCCCCCTGGGGAGCAATCGCTATCAATGTATAATGAGAAAAAACACAAGCAAAAGGGATACATACGAAGAAGAGCACTTCTTCAATGGGTAAATGCCAAACAAGCAGCGTCATGAGATAATCTGGATTAAAACCCCAGATTCCTTGCACAGTAAAATAAATATCCCAGCTGAGGTAAGCACACCCACTGACGACCATCGCAGGGAAAAAAGCTTTCAATTTCTTATGAAATTTTATACGAGGATGAAAACTAAAAAAAAAAGGAACAAAAATAGTTGCAATATCTATTATCAAATATAAATAATGCCTCATTTGCTCCACTCTGATTTGAAATACTTTAGCGGAACTAGTAACATCCCAAAGCACTCACCTTCCTCTTTCGACCGCTTCTTATGATGTATTTTATGAGCCTTACGTATGGCACGTAAATAAGCATTATTTGATCTGGTGAAAATTTTAATTCTTTGATGTATGAAGATGTCATGTACCAAAAAATAACAAATACCATAAGCCGCGATACCAAAGCCAATAGCCATAAGATAAAAAATAGAGAAATGGGAACCTAATATGATACAGAGCATACTTGGGGTGGCAAAAATCAAAAAGAAACTATCATTTCGTTCAAAAATATATGCCTCATTTTCTCTGGTATGATGGTCTTCATGAAGATTCCAAAATAGGCCATGCATGATATATTTATGGGCAAACCAAGCTACGAATTCCATAAAAAAGAAAGTACTTACAAAAGCAATGATGTTCATCGAGACCAATTTGATTTATCT